>QWCT01001147.1_pt1 | contig 14316 bp, 14 predicted proteins | sample 1972681 | NCBI WGS metagenome assembly QWCT01 (sample SAMN09866701, study PRJNA288562) | Human oral metagenome isolate pre3_saliva, whole genome shotgun sequencing... | isolation source: mouth | host: Homo sapiens | place: USA: California | reverse complement strand
AGCGCTCCTGCTCCGCTTCAACCTCATCGCCCAAAATCAAGCGCAGCTTGTCAAAATCGATAGAGTCTTCCGTGGTAATCTCAGGGAACAAGTATTTCAGCTGCTCGATACGCTCAGCAACGAGATCCTTTGATTCCAGATTCATCTTTTCGATATCAGTCATTGCAAAGTTCCTTTATAGCCTCAACCGTGGTGTCAAGCTGTTTTTGCAGCCGTTTCTTATCTATACGTAGCTTGGAAGATTCGTTCAGTGTTAAATCTTTGGTGTTCTGCTGCCTGCTGATACTTCTAATCTGGCTACTGAGGCTTCCTTGTTTATCTAGTAAGATTGCCATTGTAGAGCGTTTACAGGCAGGACATACAGGGAAAAAACCTACAGTCTCGATCGCCTGGGAGAGTTTAACGCGCCAAGCTATGGCCTCTAAAAATACATACAGGCTCTCCTGGGGTAGCTCACTGAAAGCTAAGGAATCAAAAAATCGCTTACGTGACTGATCTTCGATACAGAAGGGACCTGTTGAAGTCACAGTTTCGACCACGGTTGTTCCAGCCTCAGCCAGATTTTTGCGTGTGATCGAAACAGAAATACAAAGCTGATCGGATCCCTCAAAAAGAATCACTGTTGGGTTAGGGAAACACTTGTGTAAGACCCTAGCTACTTCTGCATAAGCTTCAGAATCTTGCATTTCGCAACGCAAGAAAATGATGCAACGGATGTCACGTTCTTCATCAACTGAGGCGAAAATTCTAGTGGATGACTCCTGAACAGTAGCGAACAACCTCAGACTGTTCATCTTCTTAAGACTCTTATCATCAGCTGAGGTGAGATTTCCCGCTTGAGTTAGCTTGGTCTTGTGAATCGCGCGATCATCCTGAAGGGCAGATTTTGGTAGCTTAAAGACGCTGTTCCAGTTGACGGTGCTCATCGAATTACCGCAAAACTCACTAGGCAGTAGTCGTTGGAGCCCATGCTCAAGCTAGTGCCCACCTCGCCGGGGGTAAATAAGCTATCAATGCCCTTATCCTGTTGAATACCAGTGATAGCTTCAACCACATTGTCAAGAAGGGCTGTATAGGTATCCATTTTTTCGCCGTCTTTAGTTTCCTTATTAAACTGTTTACACAGTTTGGAAATTGGTTTGTTGTGCCCAGAGCAAGCGGCCCGCATAATATCAAGAGCCTGTTTAGGATGGATATGCTTAGTTATTACTTCGCCATCAACAGACACGTAAACCACATAGTATGGGAAAACAGGGTTAGTGTCTTTAGGGTTGTGTGTCTCGTCATTTTGTTTTAGACAAAATACAACGCCAGGTTTAAGGTCTCCCCGCAGGTTATCAGGGATTGGCGCTACCGCATGTAAACCAAGAGGTGATTTTTCAAGAAGCCCAGGATGATCCTTGGCATAGCGCTGTAATTCCACGCGGAAGTCATCAAAGGCAAAGTCAGTGATAGAGATACCACCCTTGATATCTTCAAGATCAAGTACTTCACTTTGCAACTGTTGGAGTTGTTTACGGCGATAGATAAGATCATTCATATCATCGCGCTTAGATTCCAACATGTTTTCCTCGCCAGTGGCAGATGCATCCAGTAGAGCCATTCGGCCTTTTACTCGGTTTTCCAGATTAATGTAGTCATCAAGGGAAACGTCAGGCCAGAAGTTAACGAGCTGAATTTGCTCGTTAGTAGAGCCCAAGCGGTCGATACGGCCAAAACGCTGGATAATTCTTACTGGGTTCCAGTGAATGTCATAATTGACAACACAGTCACAATCCTGCAGATTTTGGCCTTCAGAAATACAGTCAGTGGCAAAAATAATATCTATTTCACCACGGGCACGTTCTTCCTCTGGTAAATCTTTAGAAACAGGGGAGAATCTAGCCAGGATATTTTCAAATGACGTTTTACGCAGTTTCAGGGAATATGTGCGATTAGAACTGCCGGCAACTTCAGCGCACTCCAATCCAAGTTCTTTCTTTAATCGCGGCACCAGCTGCTCAAAAAGATAATCCGCTGTGTCTGCAAAGGCAGTAAAAACAAGGACTTTACGGTTACCAGGGTTATAAGGAGAAGTAACTTTTTGTGTGATGAAGTCATGCAATTTTTCTAGCTTAGCGTCACGCTCAGGTGTAATAGCTTCAGCATATTTAAGTAATTTGGTAAGGATTGAGATGTCTGAATCTAAATCGTCACCTAAACGTATGTGGTCGACATGGTGCAGATCCACTTCTACCTTGCTGCCAGCTTCCAGCTCTTCTGCGTCATCATCTTCAAGGTCTGCCGCAAAATCTTCAATGCTGAAACCTGTTGTGCGTACCTGCTTGTTCAGTTGCTCGCGCAAACCAATGCATCTCTCAAGGATGCCCTGCAATGTGATACGGAAGCTGTTAACTGAAGACTCCATACGTTTGAGTATATTTACACGTATGAGGTTAGCCATGGCGTTTGTGCGGGCTACTTGGCTGTTGAAATCTTTACCCCAAGTATCGCCATACAATTTTTCATATCCACCACGAAAAGCTGGATGTACATAGCTCAGTAGTTGATATTGGGCAAACTTTAATTTTGCGATCTCATCGTTGAGATGAGAAATCTCCGGTAGTTCACCCTTTAGGTCAATAGGTGTAGTGAAAGAGAGAGGCTTTCGTCGTTTAGGGAAAGTGCCAGTCTGGGCGCTGTAGTATTTGGTGATGTGTTTGCGGCTACGCGCAATAGTGAGCACGTCAAGTAACTTAAAATAATCGGCATTTACTGCGTTAACAAAACTTTCGGTTGAGCGTTCGGACTCTTCGCGCTTACTCCAGTCGTTAAAACATTTCTGTGCTGAAGTTGTTACCTGTGTGATCGAAGGTATGCCATCAGTTTCAGCCAAGTATGCGTCATCTTGCTCAGTGATGAGCTCGATCTGGTTGCGTAGATCAAGTAAGCGATTATTAACAGGCGTAGCCGAAAGCATTAGCACCTTGGTGCGCCCACCAGCCTTAATTACATCCTCAATTAAACGTGTATAGCGGTCACTCTTTTTGGCTTTGGTAGTTTTGTTGCGGAAGTTGTGGCTCTCATCAATGACGAGCAGATCGAAGTTCCCCCACCGTAGATGGGAAAGGTCTATCTCACCACTTTTACCTTCATTACGTGACAGGTCAGTATGGTTTAGAACTGTATAAGATAGGCGGTCGTCAGCTAGAGGGTTTCGGTCATCATTTTGTTGTGTCCATGTGGTCCAGTTATCGCGTAGACGTTTAGGGCATAAGACTAGAATGCGGTCATTACGCTCCTGATAGTACTTCATGATCGCAAGTGCTTCGTAGGTTTTTCCTAGGCCTACGGAATCGGCAATGATGCAGCCTTTATACTTCTCAAGTTTGCGAATCGCGCCAACCACTGCGTCTTTTTGGAAGTCATAGAGCTTATTCCACACCACGGATTCCTCAAATTTGAGGCCAGGGCGAATGCCGTTATCTTCATTATCCTCCATAAAGTCACGGAAGAGATGATAAAGAGTCAGGAAATAAATGAACTCAGGTGGATTTTCACGGTAAAGCGTCTCTATCTGCGCAGCTACCTGTTCAGTAACCTCTTCTACCCGCTTAGGATCATTCCAGATAGAAGCAAAGAAAGATTTTAACTCTGTTATTTGTTCCTTTTCTTCTATGTGGTTTATGATAGTCATGCTAAGGGGACGATGCTCGTATCCCAAACCCTCCTGCGTGAAATCAGCTGCCGTGCCCATGAATACATGATTTTCGGAAGATGGGTTTTCAACTACGTAAAGGCAGCCTGTTTGGATTGAGTCAGCGTGTTTAGCTGACTTAAAGATCCCTTTGCTTCGGACCCACTGTGCGCACTCGCGCGCCAAAGCTCGCTGATTAAGGTTGTTACGTAAGGTTAACTCTAGACCGGAACCGCCAACTCCGATCTCGCGTGATCGACGTTCAACCTCAAACTCGCGCGGCTCCTTCTCATCAGCCATTTTCTTGATGAAAGTAGGCTCGCTAAACAGGAAACTCAGCTCGTCAATTTGGGAGAGTTCTTCTTTAAGCTCCCCATAGGCAAATACGCTAAACAATGCGCTAATGATGGAAAGCTTTGCATCTTTAGAAATTGACTGACCTAGGACATCGCCTAAGCGCTGACTGCCACGATTGCTTAGTGTCCCCATGTGCTAAGTCCTTTCTTTGCTAACTTTCCAATCATGCAGCTGCTCATACAACTAGAAAAAGCCTACTGCCTAGAGGGCTTCTTATCTGGTGAAGCCAGACAAGGCAACAGGGATGCGCAGTATGACCAATGCCTGCCTGCCCTCAATCAGTAACCGGCGAATCTCAGTCTCATTGGTGCAGCCCTGCGGCTCTGCATGCATGCTTGTCATGTCTCCATCGTGAAGTCAAAATGCATCACAAATGCGTTCAGGTTTATTCTAACGTGCTTGTGTAACTCACCTGCCTCTCTTGGCAGCAATTAGGTGGGAGAGAAAGCTAACGGCGTAGTCTTATCTAGTGCTTGAAAGATCACGGCGGGCGCAAGCCTGCCGCACTTGATAGGTATGTAAGGGAACGTTATGGGTAAATGGTTTGATCAGGCCGCAGAGATTGAGCGCTTGCGCACGGAAAACCACCGATTAAAAGCGCAGGTCAGGAGCCTTGAGCTGCGTCTAGGGGTCAGTTACGGCCAGTCGGGAACCAGTGATTACGGTCAGCCGGGCGTCAGTGAGTACGGCCAGCCGGGCGCCTATGGTGACGCTAGCGAGTACGCTCAGGGTACCTACGAGGCCGGCGACGGCGTCGTCGGGGGTGGGGATGTAGATTACGAGGCCGCTGCCTGGCTGGAACTAACCCCCGAAGAACTCCACCTAGTGCGGATGGGCAAAAAAATCAACGCCATCAAAATTTACCGAGACCGCACCGGGGTTGGCTTAGCTGACGCCAAAGCCGCCATCGACGCGGTTGGCTAGGAGGAACCATGCTGTTCATGGGTCATCGTGAGGACGACGGCTGGCTACGGTCTACCTTCAACCTAACTTTCCGGGCCTCATGGGAAATGATGCTACAAGGGGTTTACGAAGCCTGGCATTACTTCGCTAATGTTGAAATCCTGGTCGACCATAAGCCGATTGAAATTAAAACCCCTGAAGACATTCTCAAGATCCCTGAAGACCGCAATATTGTAATTCGTGGATTGCTAATGGTGGCTAGGACTAATGTAGAAATTGTTTTCTACAACCAAGTCCACTTTATTAACGTCTATGTTGAGTGTAACAATGAAGAACTAAAAAACCTGGACTACGAGCACTATAACAAATTCATTGGCAAATTCATTGACAATATGGAAATCGCCATGAATATGCCCGAGGAACAACTCAAAGCTGGCAGGTAGGTTGCGCCGCATAGTAGCTGGTCACAAGCCTGTGGGCTGAACCAAGAGTGGATAGGGAACTGTAATGATTTTGATTCGTGAAAAAGAAGAAAAGGGCTGGATCCATGCCAACTACCGGCTCACCCGCCCGGTTTCGTGGCAACAGCTATTAAAAGCGGTACACGGGGTTTATGGCTATTTCAAAAAAACCGAGATCCTAGTGGACGGGTTGCCAATCCAGATTAGTCAACCGGAAGAAATATTACAGATCCCTGAGGCTAAAGCTATTTCTATTCGGGGTGTGCTAACAATTATTGACGTGCCCGTGGTGGTAACCTTCTACAATCAGGCCGACTACGTAAATGCTATGGTTGCCTGCGCAAACGAAGAATTCCAAAACACTAACTACGAAAAGTTCAACAAATCAATGAGTCAAATCATGGATAGCCTTGAACTAATGATGTACATACCCACAGCTAACCAGAACTGATAGGGGCGGGCCAGCGCCGATAGGCGGGCCTGCATTTGCGGGCCTGCGCTGAGACGCTCAAGCCTCTGCCCGCGCTGAGACGCTCAGTCTTTTGGGCTGCTGCGGCTCTAGGACCTAGAACCCCAAAAGCCTGCGGTAAATTTGCAAATCTTCGTCACCAAAGACGTTGAAGACAACATCCATTTGCGCCTGGGTTGCCTCCAACCAGCGCTGCACAGTGTTAACCGCAACCTTTGCCGCAGGCTCCTTGGGGTAGCCAAACACGCCAGTGCTAATGCAACAAAAAGCCAGCGACTTCAAACCGTTTTCCTGCGCCATATCTAGACACTGTAAATAGCTGCTCATCAGCTTATATTTCCCAATGTCTGGCAGTGCCGGGTTATAGATCGGCCCAACCGTGTGAAGCACATGCTTAGCCGGTAAGTTATAGCCGCCAGTGATTTTGGCGTGCCCAGTGGGTTCCTCATGACCTTGAGCCTGCATCAGCTGCGCGCATTCAAGACGCAACTGCACGCCAGCAAAAGTATGGATAGCGTTGTCAATACAAAAATGTCCCGGCTGCCAGCACCCCAGCATCTGACTGTTGGCAGCATTAACAATACCGTCAACAGCTAGGCGGGTAATGTCACCCTGCCACAGACGAATCCGAGGATTAAGCGGGCTGACGGCGGCGTCGTCGAGACTAGAAATACCGCCTTCCGCCAGCAAACCAGACAGCAACTCATCCTGCTTTTCCAACCAAAAAGGAGAGATAGGCGCAGGCTCTCGGGTGTTAACCAAGGCGCGGAAATGCTGCCACAGCTCATCAAAGCCCTGCACCTGCGGGAAAGCAAAATTACGCTCCGCACACAGCTGCGCCACCAGCTCAGATAACAGCGCCTCCTTTTTACTTTCCAGCATTACCTGCCTCCTTCTAATGGTTCGAATATTGGGTACTTGCTGTTAACGACGACGCCGCTCAGGCTGGGTGGTGACCCCGGGCGCCGTCGTCCTTGTGCGCCGGGGCTAGACGCCGTCGCCGTCGGGGCTGACAGGCGGAAAGTAGAGATCCGGGGAGGCTTGCGGGCCGGTGAACAGGTCATCTGCGATCTTGCTGATCGTGTCGCGCAGCTCCAAATGCTCCAGATAACACTGCGGAATCCCAGCCAGGCCTAGGTGTGCGCCGACGATATTGCCAGCAATAGCCCCCGTGGAATCGCTGTCTCCACCATGGTTGACCGCCGAGGTGATGGCCCCTGCAAAATCATCCTCGTGGCGCAGCGAGCACAACAAGCCAATGGCCAGGGCCTCCTCAGCCCCCCAGCCCTCGCCCAGGGCGTGAATCGCCTCCAAATCAGGAATGTCGCTGTCCGCCAGGCGCAACGTGTAACGCAGCAGCTCCTGCAACTGGCCAAGATAATGCGCGTTGGGGAAAGCTTCAGGCAAAGTGTTCAACACCTGCGTGGCAGCCTCTCGCACTGAACTAGCCTCGTCGTGGGACAGGAGGCTGACAATATGGGCAAACACCCCGGCCGGCATCCAGCCCAGCTCATGGCAGTGGGTTAGCTCAGCTAATTGCGCGCCTAGGCGTTGCAGCTCGACGCCGGAAAAGCTCGGGCAAGTGTTGATTAGCCCCACCGGCGCCATGCGCATAATCCCGCCGCATCCCTTGGAATTGTTTACAGCTTTGGCGCCGTTAGCCATGGCCTCGCAAGCATTCATGCAGGTTACGCCCGGTGCGCGCGAGGCAAAAAGCTCAGGTAGGCTGGAAATCCAGGCTTTGGGTTCAGCTAGCGGGTAGGGGCTGACCTGCGTATACATCCACTCCACATAGAACTGGGCCATTTGGGCTGGGGCGTAAGTGGCAAGCGCAGCGGGGGATGGCAGGGCAGGGGCGCCGCTGGAGGCCTGGGCATCGCCAGAGTCTTGGGCATCGCCAGGGGCCTGAGCTGAGAGCGCAGCCAGCGAGCACAGCAGGCTGTTGGCGGTGTACAAAGTCATCTGCGTGTCGTCAGAAAACGGCGCCAAGCCGCGCTCATCTAGCTGGTAGTCGCGGATACCGTGCGAACCGTAACGCGCAGCAATCGCCTCCTCGCGGTCAAACTCAATCGCATAACCCAGCGCGTCACCAGCAGCCCCGCCCAGCAGACAGCCACGATACTTGTCGATGTTTCCCATTTGCGTGTTCCTTTTCAAATGTTCTGGTTGGCGAGCGTTGCCTGGTTGGTGGGCGTTGGCCTGGTTGCCGGTTGCGTTTGGCGATTTTGTCCTGGCGGCGGCCCGACTACCAGCCGCGCAAAATAGCTTCCAAGCCGCGCTCAAACTGGGCGCTGAAATCCCATTTTCCGGCCAAAACTTCGCCGATCAGCGGTTGCAGGGCGGCTGCGTCGGCTGGGTCAAGCATGGCGCTGACGGCCATGAGGTCTTCTGCGCCAGCGACGACGGCGTCGTTGGCCCCGCCAGAGGCTGCGGCCGGGGTGGGGGCTGCGGCTGGGGCGGCGCTGCCTGGCTTGGCGACGGCGTCGTCGCTTGTTCCAGCAGGCGGCACTACCTCGGCGGCAACGAAACCAGTGGTGTACACCGAAACCGACGTGATCAGCGCCAACGTGTCCGTAGTGGGCGTAAAACCGCTGCGGGCCAGCGAAGCAAGCACTCCGGCCAGTAGGGAAAGCTGCTCAGGCGTGGAAATCGGGTGGGTCATCAGCAAAATGACCGTGTTGGGGTGATCCTGCAAAGTGGCGCGCAGGCAGTTCGCGTACTGGCGAATATATTTCTGCGCCTGCAAGGCCTGGTCAGGGGGCGTTTGTGGGGTGGTAATCGGGATTGAGTCAGGCTCGGTATCAGGGTTTGGATCTGGTCTGGCAGGGACGCCCGGTGCGGCAGGGGCAGCCGCTGTAGCAGAGGCGCCCGGTGCGGCGTCGTCGTGAACGCCGTCGGCCCCTTGAACCAGAGCCAAAAAACGCTCGTAAGTTAGCCGCCAAAGCTGCTCGCAAATACCCTCCAGCAGGGCCGCCTTATCAGGAAAATGGCGATAAAACGCGGCCTGCGAAACCCCCAAGCGCTTGCCCAGGCTCCGCAGCGACAGGGCAGAAAGTCCGGCGTCGTCAACCAACTCCAGCGCGGCTGACAAAATAATGTCGCGTGTAAGCGCACGAGATTTCGACGACGCCATAGACTCTCCGCTCAAATACTGGGGTTACTCCTGCCTATAACGAAACTGTACCAAGGCGAGGGCCGCGATCGCCGCGAAAAATCCCCACAAAACCGCCAAGCTGGGCCAAATATCGGCAAAACCCTGCCCATCCAAACTCACCTTGTGGATCGCGTCGATCGCCCAATAAGCAGGCGAAACGCGTGCGGCATCCTGAGCCCAATCAGGAAAAGACGAAACCGTGCAAAACGCCCCGCCAATACCGGCCCCCAGCATCCCCACAATGTTAGACAGCGACAAGGCCGTGTCTCGGCTGTGTGTCCACAGCGCAATGGCCACGCCCAACGCCGCCAGTACCGCCGAAAAACTGAGCAAAGTTGCCACCAACGCCAGCAGCGAACCCTTGGGATCAAAGCCGAAAATAATTGCTCCCAGGGACAAAACCACCAGTATCTGCGCGCTTTGAATTATGTAAGCCACCAGCGCCTTGCCCGTCAGCACCGTGGGGCGCGACAGCGGCGAGGCCTCCAGACGCTGCCAGGTGCCCCAACTACGCTCATTAAAAAACGAGTCAATAATGTTTTGCACAGCCAGGAACGAAAACAGCACCGCGATTGACGGCACTGCCTGCTCGGCCCCGGAAACGCCCCGGTAGCCGTCGGTTAACAGCATCGCCTTAAAAGCAGGCATCATGAACGGGATCAGCACCAGCGGAATCACCGTCAAAACCAGCGTAGGCGCCGGGTCGCGCAGCTGCAGGCGCAGGTTCAGGCCCGCAACGGCGCTTAGTTGTTTGAGTTGCTTAAGCGGCTTCATTTTCGTTCTCCTTGGGGCTGTTTTCCTGCGGGGCCGGAACGGTTTCTGGGGCCTCGGGGGTGAGACCCTCGGCGTCGCTATCCTTGAGGATCTGCAGGTAGGCGCTGTGCAGATCGGCTTGAGGTACGTGCACCTGCACGGGAACCTGACCGTAGGTGGCCACGATCTGCTCCAGCGAGCCCTGGGCTACCAGGCGGCCCTGGTTTAAAACGGCGACGTCGGCCCCCAGCTCCTCAAATTCGGCCAGGTAGTGGGAGGTATAGACGACGGCGGCACCCTCTGCCGCTAAGTGCCTGACAGTGTCTAGAATCTGACTGCGTGCTTCCACGTCAGCGCCAACAGTTGGCTCATCCATGAAAATCAGTTTCGGGCGATGCATGATAGCCATGCCCGCGTGCAGGCGACGCTGTTGGCCGCCTGACAGGTGCTTGGCGCTTTGATTAGCTTTTCCTGTCAGGCCCAGCATTTCCATAACTTCTTCGCTGCGTGCCTTGGCGGCGCGGTGGCCCAGCCCGTGCAGGCGACCGAAATAGCCAAGATTTTGCGCGACGGTTAGATCGGGGTAAATGCCCAGTTCTTGCGGGGCGTAGCCGATTAGCTCGCCAACGTTGTTTTGGGTGGGGTCGACGCCGCAGATGGCCACGCTTCCCGAATCGGCGCGGCGCAGTGAGCATGCGATGGTGATAAAGGTCGATTTTCCAGCACCGTTGCGGCCTAGTAGACCCAAGATTTGGCCTGGTTCTACGCGCAGGCTGACCCCACGCAAGACCTGGTTGGGTCCGTAAGTTTTGTGAATGTCGCGAGCCAGTAAGGCTGGCGGTGTGGTGTTCACTGTTTCCTCCAGTTGGTTAACACTGTTAACTTTGGCGCCGGGAAGTAGGTTAACAGTGTTAACTTAGGGGTGCAAGAGGGTTTTACAGAACAAAACTTGGGGGCCTTGCGCAAGCAAAAGCCCTGGTTTGGCCTCCCAGTGGAAGGCCAAACCAGGGCCGGTTTGTGTTGTGTTGCGTTAGAGACTAGTCCGCGTATTCATGCCAGATTTGGCGCATGGGTACGCCCTTATCGAAGGTGCGGGTAGAGCCATCTTGGAAGGTGACCTCAACCTTTTCGTCCTCGTCGCCATCGCCATCGTCGTCATTGTTGTCGTTGTTGTCGTCGTCAGGGCCGCAAACCCAATCCACCCACTCAATCGCGGGGGACAGGGCGCCGTCGTCGCCAACAATGCGGTAGCCCTCGCCCAAAAATTCAGACATGACGGCTTCGATCTTGTCAGCTTGCATGGCTGCTCCTTGCTGGTTTCACTAGTTTTCGCGGGTGTATCGCTGGGATGTGCAGGTGGTGGGGGCGACGCCGGCAACGCTAAGCCTGAGCAACGCTGCGCCCGGGTTACGTCGCCAATGCGGTACCCAGAGACGACGCTGGCACCGGGGCGGGCGCCGTCGTCCTTAATAAACAGTGTATCGGGGCGCCTTGACGTGTACCGGTGCGCGCGAATTAAAACGGGTCTAGGGTGGAAATATGACTCCCGAGATTACCGATCCTCAGTTCCAAGCAATCGCCAAAGCCATTGCGGCAGACCCGGCCAACGCCGAGTACACCAAGCGCGGGGTGGGGCCGCTGTTCTACGCCGGGCCCGAATGCAAAATCATGATCGTGGGGCAGGCCCCCGGACGCGTCGCGGAAGAAAGCGGCATTGTCTGGAATGACCGCAGCGGCGACCGCCTGCGCGAATGGATGGGCATTGACCGCGAAACCTTCTACAACTCGGGCAAACTGGCCATTGTCCCCATGGATTTCTACTTCCCCGGCACCGGCAAAAGCGGGGACCTGCCGCCGCGTAAGGAATTCGCTGAAAAATGGCACCCGCGCCTGCTGGAGCTCATGCCCGACCTGGAGCTAACCATCCTGGTGGGAAGCTACGCCACCAAGCACTACCTGCACCTGAAGTCTTCCACCTCGCTGACCCAGGTAGTGCGCGACTATCGCGACTATCTGCCCACGTACTTCCCGCTGGTGCATCCCTCGCCGCGCAACCAGATTTGGATGAAGAAAAACCCCTGGTTCGACGAAGAAGTATTGCCTCAGCTCAAGGCGCGCGTGGGGGAGTTGCTTTAGAGGGCTTAGCGAGGCGGGTGATTGGCGAGGGGGCGTTTAAAGATGTAGGCGCTTGGCGTGGGGGAGTGGGCCGGTCGCGGCAAGTGACGTTAAAGCGAGACTGGCTGACGACGTCGTGCTGGGTGAAACAACCTCGAGCTAGAGCCGCCGGCGAGTGGCGGACTGATTGGCTTAAATACTAGGAAAAGTGACCGTTAGGTGAAACGAAAAAGTTGAATTCGTTTCATGTAAGATGTATAATTTTTACATCTTGTTAGAAACGTTGGAGGTGGCAATGCTGCGGGTCCTTCACCTGGAAAACTGGAAATCGTTCCATGAGCCAGTTGATTTCACGATGATCGCCGGCAAGGAAAGCCGTCACAGCGAGACTCTTTTCCGTGACGGTAAAGCGCGGATTTTGCCTGCCGCTGCCATCTATGGAGCTAATGCTGCTGGTAAATCTGCTCTGCTTGATGCAGCGCAGCAGCTCAAGACGTTAGTGTTTGAGCCTCGTGCGCGAGGTCGGCGTATTCCCTATGAGCCCCACAAGCTTTATGGTGTGGGGGAGCCTACCGTGCTCGGCGTCGAGATTGTTCTTAATGTTCCTGATTCAACCTCTAAAAGGGATGCGATTGTCTATTACGAAGTGTCCTACACTGCTGAGAAGGTTGTAGCGGAATCGCTTTATCGTTTGCGCTCTGTTGATGAGGAGGCAGTCTTTACTCGCGATGAACAGGGCGTGGAGCTGTACGGGGATCTTGAAGACAATGAGTTTGTAAGAGCTCTGGCATTAACTGTCCAGACAAACCGACTGCTGCTGGAAACACTAGCTAATAGCGAGCAGAAAAACATTGGGCTTATCGCTGGAGTCATTGAATGGTTTGATTCTCTTAACGTGATCCGTCGAGGCACGTCATTTGTAATGATGTCGCAAGGGATTGCGAAATATGACACCTTTCGTCAGCAGATGGTCTCTGGATTATCGACGGCGGACACAGGTATTTGCGATGTTTTGTTCGATCCCGTTGAGCGTGAGAAAGTGCCGATGCCTGATGAGATGCTGTCGCACTTTGAGTCTCAGCTTGTTGATGACAAAGAAGCCTTCTTGGCCAATAACATTAGCGAGGGGGCGGTTTTCCGTATGCGTCTTAAGGAAAACGGGGAAGTCTCCTACGAACGGCTTGTAACCAAGCATAAAGACGGCGACGAACAGTTTAAGTTACCTCTTGATCAGGAGTCAGATGGTACTATCCGCTACCTAAATCTGCTTCCTATCCTTTACCGGGCAGGGCAGCAAAATAACCGTGGAGTGTACCTAATTGATGAGTTGGAAGATTCTTTGCATCCAAAACTTACGGAAGAGCTATTACGGCGTTTCTTGAATTCAACAGGAAACGATCAGTGTCGACAACTGATATTCACTACTCATGAAGTTCACCTGCTTCACTGTGACATGCTACGCAGGGATGAGATTTGGCTTGTTGAAAAGCATGGCCACAACTCTGAGCTTGTTCGCCTGACAGATTTCTCTGCTGAAGGCGTTCGAGACGGAATGGATCTGCAAAAGGCTTATATGTCTGGCCGCCTTGGCGGCGTCCCACGTCTCTAAGGGCTCATCATGGCGAAAAGGAAGCCTCCGTCTAGAAAGAGAACTCGTGGAGACCGTCAGCGGTTTGAGGGAAAGTCTCTTAAACCGCTGGTGCTGTTTGCGGCAGAGGGCGAGACTGAACGAAAGTATCTGCAATCCTTACGCACAAGTAGATACGGTGACCGTATTGTCTTTGATATTGCAAATACAGGAGATAGATCGTCACTGAGTAAATTATTGGAGAAAATACGGTATGAAGAAAATAAAAATGGAGGTGATACTAAAGGTGCCTGGATTGTCTGTGACAGAGACCAAAACGAGCTCCATAAGTCTAAGCTAGAGAAATGGCTTGAGAACTCAGATAAACATCATGCTGCAGTTTCCCATCCCTGCATTGAGTATTGGTTACTTCTCCACCTTTGCGCAAATCCGTCGTCGTCAACTGCCCAGAAAACCGAGAAAGAACTAGAAAAAAATTGGCGATGGGGTCAATACAAAAAGGGTTGCAATATCTCCTCAGAGCTCATCGAGGCAACTGATAGAGCGGTAAGCTGTGCACGTCAAAGACGCTCAAGTCTGGACATCGACGCGGATGCGTGGAATTCGTCCCAATGGACAGATTTACCAGAACTAATCGATTGGCTCGACGAGCTGGATCCTAAAGAGAAAAAACGCTGATATGGATGATTTGCGTATTATGCCCGGACCGGGCTGCCCGCATGGGTTGGTTGTTCCCGCTGGCGAGCTAGTGGAGCGTTTCTCTCACGCTTCAGGCCCCGGCGGGCAGGGAGTCAACACCGCAGATTCGCGCGTGCAGCTCAGTCTTGACCTGGCCACAAC
>QWCT01002717.1_pt1 | contig 14321 bp, 11 predicted proteins | sample 1972681 | NCBI WGS metagenome assembly QWCT01 (sample SAMN09866701, study PRJNA288562) | Human oral metagenome isolate pre3_saliva, whole genome shotgun sequencing... | isolation source: mouth | host: Homo sapiens | place: USA: California | reverse complement strand
TTAGAATACTGTTTAAGGCAAGCCCCTTAAACCATCCGTACATTCCTTGGTCTTCTCCTTCGCTTGCGTATTCCTTTATCCAGTGTGTCATTTCATGCGATACAGTTCCAAGAACATTATCACTCTGCAGGTCGATAGTGATAATTCCCTTTCCCATTTCGTAGGATCCGTTACTTGTGTTTCCGTCTTGGTATTTAGAATCCACGATACGGAAAAGAATACCCGTCTTCTTTCCGAGCGCACCTAATACTTTTTTCAGATTCTCCGGCGCATGCGGGACGCTATCCATTAGCCCGCCTGTTCTCTTTTCTATACGCTCTTTGTAGTTAACATTCCACTTACTAATGGCGTTCTCGTAATCCTTTACTCCCGCTTTGAATAGGCTTTCTCTCTGCTCCTTGGAAAGCAGTGCCATGCTTGCAGTCTTTTCTAAGCTATCTTCGCCGTTCAGATTATAGTTATACCGCCCAAGGTTATAAGCGTGTGTGCTTGCCTTGATATAATCAGTAAGAGGGATATTCCCGTCATAGTTATCTATGAATGCCTTTTGTCCTTCCTTGTCGTAGTTTTTGGAAAACTCTTTCAAAGGGTTTTCATAGTCGATACTCTCTCTATTTGCCTTGCTCAGATTCTCATGGATTGCACTTTCAAGTTTAGCTTGTTGTCCTGCCTCCGTATTAGAGAAAAGCGCATAAGGAACAGAACCGGATTTTTCCGCTTCGGCTTCTTTTTGGTGATTATCTTTACTTTCTTGAAGGTTTACTTTACTTTCTTCCTGTAATGCCTCTTGCTCTCTGTTATATCCTTCAATGGCGGCATTCTCTACGGCATTGGCAAGATACCCCCTCTCAAGGGTACTTATATTCTCTCCCCTTGCTTCTTTCTCTGCTAGTCTATTTGCTACTTCCTGAATTGTTCTTCCTTCTTCGGTTGAAGTGTCTGCCCCCTCTGCAATCTCTTTAAAATTATTTATATCGCTATATTGCTTTCCGTTTGTAAAGGTATGGCTTACTCCTGCTATTCCTGCAGACATACCACCCGATAAAGCACCTGCAAGGAAACTCATTCCCGCACTGCCTAATCTACTTGCCCCTGTATTAAGTACTGCGGAAGTATTATTCTCTCCGTTCTCCCGTCTTGCAAGATATTCTTTTACTACATCGGATTCCTTACCTTTAATGAGAGCGTCAGTAATATCATTAGTTATATCTGTTCCGAACTCCTCTATTCCTTCTTGCCCCATTTGCTTTACAACATTCTTTGTAATTTCCTTTGCGGAAGTTCCAAGTCCATTTTTAGACAACTCTAGGAAACGCATTGTCGGCAAAAATTCCCATGCCGCCTCTGTTGCACCATGAGCAATTCCACTCGCAAGTAATTGATTCTTGGTCAAATTTTCATTTCTTGATGATTCTAACATATCTTGATTGGCGGCATTTAAACCTGCAACAGCAAGACTTCCTCGACCGAAAGCAAGGGCATTTGCGGATGAGCTTGCACTATCCGCAATAACTCCACCGATGAAATTAGCTGTCTTCTCTCCCGAATCCACAACATCATCATATTTCATTCCTAGATTGTTACGTAAAGCACGTAATCCACCCTCTCTAAGCGCATTAGACTTTTTTGCAAATGTGAAATTGGATTCATCTAATTTATCCTTTGAAATTACTTGCTTTACTAGGTTTGCCGCTCCTTCTGCGCTGGAAATAGGTACGCTTAGCGCATATTCTCCAAGTGCAATCATAGGCGCATAGTTCCCGATTATGGGCAATTGTGAAAGTTTGTTGTAGGCTTGATATTCTTTTGTATTCTCATAAAAGTCCTGTCCATAAGATTCTCGTTGTTGCTTCGCCATATATTCTTTAACTCTTTTTTGTATTTCTTCTTTTGGTATCCCCAATTTCTCTTCATATGACGGTTTTATTTGATTGTTATTTTGATTAGATGTGGTTTGTGCAACATATCCATCTCTTCCCATAAGATTATTATATGTATTAATTTGATTCACAGGCTTAACATCAGGCGTAATATATCCTTCTCTTGCTTTATACTTTGTATACAAATTAACATCATTTGATGGTACAGGATTTGCCATTTCTACTTTTACAGGGGAATAGGAAGAAGGAGCAGTATTAATCTGCTCCGTATTCGCTCTGTATTCGATTTTCGGTAGCGATTCTCTCTTCGCTTTTTCTTCGAGATAACCATTTATAAGTTTTCTATTCTCTTCATTTCTTTTAGTATCAAATAAAGAACTTAATCTTCCCATTCTTTCCCCCTTTTAATTAAAAGCCAAAATTTTTTCTGCTCTTTCTTGCGGCATTCCTCATGATATATGTATACGGATCGTCCGGTGTTGTATCTAAGTCGTAGTTTTTGCCATCCATATCATAGATTGCCTTCAATACTGTATTGGCATTCTTGGCTAATCTAGGCTGTGCTGTTACATAGCTCGCACCACTATTAAAATCCGGTTCTGCGGCATACATCATGTCAAACACATTTCTCAGTGTCCGTCCGGTCTTGCCATAGGTTTTAGTTCCGTAAAACTTCTCTTCTTTTTCCTTCTCTTCTTTTTCCTTTTTTCCTCTTCCTCGCCTTCCACCGCCACCGCCACGGCTTCCACCTGCAACCATTCCTGCAAGTGCCTGTTTCGTCTTTTCGATGTTCAGTCTTGCAAGTTCATTATCAAGTGCCTGTGCTTCCTGCTTCATGGCATATTCCTTCGCCCACTGCTCTTCTTTCATCGCCATTTCTCTATCGAAATTCAGATTGTCATTGTCCATCTTGTAGGTGTTCATGTCTGCGCTTCTATCAGCGTTATACTGCCCCGCCAGATGGTTCGTGCCGTTCCAGTAATTCGATGTATTGGCGTTATATACATTCAGGTCATGCGCTCTTTCTCCATTAAGGGCATTTAGGTAGTAATTCCTATCATTCTGCCAGTCGGTCACGGTATCTCTATATCTTCCGTAATCGGTGTTGTCCTGTCCTTGGAATGCCTGAAGCTTGTTATACTCGTTCGCCTGGTCATCTCGATACATCTGATATGCTCTGTCTCTAAAATCTAAAGCCTTATCATTTAGTCCTGCCATAGTGTTGTCGTAGGACTGTTGTGCCACTTGCGCCGCATAAGACGAACCATAGCCGCCAGACTGCGCCTGTGCATTCGCCATAGTATCCTGCATGGCCCGCCTTGCAGAATCGCTATATCTCTGCGCATACATCTTGTAAATGTCATCATTCTGCAGGTCTTTTCCCGTATACGAGAATTTCTTCTGGTTATAGATTCCATCGAGTAGATTGGAAATCTGGTCTTGATACTTACTCTTAAACGGATCCGGTCTGTTGGCTTCTACATTTCTTAGTTGTTCCCTTCTTCCTTCCACTTCGTCCGACTCACTATAATCATCGGGCATTCTTGAAAGCCTTGCACTGTAAGCCTTATATGCGTCCTGAACCTGTTGAGACGGTGCATACTTCCTAGGCGCATAGTTCCCATTTCCCCCGGATGACTGCGACATGGAATAAGCCGTTGTAACTGCACCGCCGTTATTTCCCTGCACGTTCATTCCTGCAGTTACGTTTTGAGAAGGTACATTGTTTCCCCCGAGTCCCGCACTATTTCTAAGCTGATTTAAAAGGCTCGTATTTTGGCTTGCCGTTCCCCTATAGCCTGTCATTCCCATTTGGCTTGCAAGCTGTTGTCTCGCTTTAAATGAACTTCCCTGTCCTCTTTGGTTTAGATAATCCACAATAGAATTACTTAGTGCCATCTTTTCCCCCTTCCTTTTCCTCTACCGTTGCCATTCCTGTTAGTAATTGATAGGCTGTGACGAAATTCGCCATGTTTGAAATCCCTGTAATGGATACTTTATTCAGTAATTCCGTTGCCTTTAACAAGTCCTTTTCCTTTATCTCCATTCTTTTCCTTCCTTTCCGTAATTCTTTTATAAAGTTCCTGTATTGCCTTAATGCGGAACGGTATTAGTTCCTCGTACCTTACGCCGTAATAACCGTTAGATTCTTCCACAATTCCACTAAATCCAAGGCTATCCAGTGCCATCTTTAAATCCTGTGCTATATATCCCGTTCCTTCCTTCCCGCTTTTTCTAAATGTGTATGTTACCGGCTGAATCTGACTAAAAAGTGCAAGTGCCTTTTCTCCGTCTATCTCCTCTATATTTTCCTTTAGTCGTTTGTCGCTCCATGAATCACCGGTTTTATTTGATATAATTTCGGAACATCTCGCACGGTTTGCAGGCGTTATACTTCCGGTAGCTCCTCTTAGTGAACAATTCTGCGTAACGTTTATCATGGAAAAGTTAAAGTTAAAGTCTGTTCCGTGTTCCTCGCCGTCAGGATCTATCTGCTGATTCCAACCGTATTTTGCAAAGATAGTCCCTGAAACATTCATTTCCCCCCTAAATGACGTTGTACTTTCCGACTTTGCGTCTTTATCTATCGTCCTATCGGATGTCCAAACAACCCGTTTTCCTTCCACGTCATCGGGATTACAATCGATATTGTTTGCACTTGCTCCCGTCATCGTCATGTATGCAGTATTGATTGTTCCTGCGCCTATAGATGTGTTCGGTGCGCCGATTAAAGTATTTCCGCTGATAAGAAAACCGCCTAACTTTCCTGTTGTAGCATTTACTTCTCCTTTAAACTGAATCCCCGCTTCATTTACCTTGAATCTTTCCGTATCCACCTTAAATCGTTCGCCTTGTAGCTTTATCCCCTTTCCTGCGGATAGCTCTGTATTTAATTCCTTTACAACGTCTGTTTTCTTTACGGAAAGAGAAAGCGTATTGGAAAGAAGCTTTACACCGGATTCAATATTGTTTTCTATTCCCTTAATTCGGTATCTTATCCCTTCAAGACTAACCTCATATTCTGAAATTTTCCCTCGCAATTCGCCATATTCTTTTATGAACTCATCCGAGAAAGAATCTTTAAGGGAAACATTTTCAGAGGCATAGCGGATAATCTTCTGGTTCTGCACGAGCAGGGCTTTTACCTTATCCATCTCTTCCATATCTTTCCCCCATGTCCTTTAATACGCCGTCAAGGCAACACATAATAGATTCATACCTAAGACCATATAAGCCGTTTTTCATTTTATACCGATACTCTTTCGGCGTTTCCTGCGCTATAAATCCTGAACCTTTATCTCCATCTTTTTTGTAGGTAAATGTACACGGCTTTAATTCACCAAGTAATTTATAGGATTTATCCTTTTCTATTTTTTGAATATCCTTTTTCAGTCGTCTGTCACTCCATGAAACACCTGCTAATGCAGACCTCACATCGTAGCACTCGATATTATTCCCTACAACGAGTCCACCCATAGGACTCTCATTTTTATTGTATTGCCTGTATTTATTAGGATTTACAGCTGATTCGTCATACTCTTCCTGTGCTTCTTTTCTGTTTTTTATCTTTGTAGGGCTTGTAGGAATCGCTTCGTGATACCCTCTTTGTGTGGTGAATAGTTGCATATTGGCACAAATCAATCTGCCCGATGAATTAATGGCACTGCATGAAAAGCTCCCTTTGAATTTTGTATTTCTTAACGTGATGTCCTCGAAATTTCCTTTAGGCGTTGCATTGATATACACATCACCATAAGCATTAATTTCTTTCGCTTCTCCGTACCGCCCAATTACATTTCTTGCATTAATTCTAGACTTGTTGTTTCCGTACCACGATGAGCCGCCACTACTATCCGTTTTAATTTCCCATCCTGCAATGCTCCCCCCGGTTGCTACTATTTCCCCTCGTGCAACAGCTCTAGTATCGTTCACAACAAAGTTAGGGCTGTTTATTTCCAGTCGGTTTCCCTTAATTTCCAGCGTATCAGCGGAAAGATTGATTTGATTCGCTACATCGCCTTTACTTACAAGAAGTTTTATCCCGTCTTCCGATACCTTAAGTTCAGACTTTATCTTGTTCTCCGTCTCTTCCACCTTGGAAAACAAACCGTTAAACCCCATATCCAGTAAAGTAAGGTTGTGCTTTGTCTCTTCGTACCGCTTGAGTTCATCAGCGGAAAAATTGTCATCAGGATCTAAAGAAGAAAAGACGTTTTGCACCGCCCTATTAATTCTCGTTATATGCCCTTCCACATCCTTTATTTCATGGATAGATTCGGGCGAATCTGCTTTATAAACCATCGCTTAACTCCTTTAACTCCTGCATTGCTCTTGCAAGTACGCCGTCTAATTTTCCGTAGCTTATGGCATAGTATCCGTTTTCCATTTCCTCTACTATTCCATAAGGGTCTCCCCCTTCTAATACATCCTGCGCAATAAGTCCGTAATGGATTCCCTCAAATTCCTTTAGTTTGTAAGAAACAGGGCGCAAGGAAAGAATGTATCTTAAAGCGTTTTCAATCGGCTTAATATCCTTCTTTATTCGCCTGTCACTCCATGCAATACCTGCATTATCAGACCACACGTCATAGCATGAAAGAGTTCTATCAACTGCGATATCCGAACACGAACCGCAATTAGCTTGTACAGAATTACATCGTATATCTTCGCAATAGAACCATCCGAAATAGGTTTTTTCCGTTACTTCTACATTGCAGTTTTGCAAATCCATATAACAATCTGTGATGTCGTCATAGGTTGTTATACTAAGTGAATTTCTTACGTTTATTGTCGTACCGCCTAAACCGCAAGCGGAAATCGTATCTCCCGTTAGATATGCTCCCTGCCCGTCATGCGCAATCCGAAATCCCCCGAAACTTCCGCTTTCTGCATTGACTGTACCCGTAAGACTTAAATTCCCTGCCTTGTCCAGTTTAAAATTTTTAGAATTCACCTCTAAACTGCTCCCGTTTATTACTATCTTTTCGGGGGAAAGTTTTATCTCGTTTAAAAGATTCTCTTTACTTGCATAAAGGTTCAGTGCCCTTGTGCTCTGCTCTATAGCTGTTCTCGCGTTCTCTTCGTGATTTTCAATGGCCAAGGTGAACCCGTCCATTGAATGAACGAGTTCTACCGCTTTTTCCTCGTCTTGATAGAACTTCTTGTATTCAGACGGTACGATGTTATCCCCGTCCACATTCTCCGAAAGAAAGCGTATCTTCTTGTTTAACTCCGTAAGATACAGCTTCACTTTATCGAGATTATTAATCTCTCCTATCGTGATTTTCGGAACAATAAAAACGCTCATCGCTCGCTCCCTTTTCCTATCGTTTTACTCATGCCGTAAAGAGTGAATTTCCCATGCCCTGAAAGCTTGTACTGATATCTTTCGCAACGCTTTAGTTTCACAGGGATAAGATAGGTATTCCGCTTGTCCGCTGTAATAGACGCTTCTCTTCTCCACGTCTCTTCATTGTCATAGCGAACGTACACGGTGCATTCTGCGTCCGGCTCTAACTCAATGTTAAACTGGAGAGAACGCACCTTCTTCTTGTCAAGCGTTCCTTCTTCCAAATACACGGACTCAAGAAACCATTCTGTGTTGTCCACGTCCTGCATATCGTCCGCCATTGTGTTTCTTGTATAAATAGGGTACTTGCCATTTACAGGATTTTCATAAGTGGAATTAAGATTCCCTGAAGCTTCCCTCTCCACTGCCCTGCAATGGCATGTTTCCACTTAACTTTCAGCTTGTCCGACACCGATTCAGGCATTCCCCCTTGATATATCATCACTGCGTCACGGCTTACATACATTACAGCTTCATTCACATGGCAAAGAGAAGCACTACACCCTTCCATTACTCCCCTCGCTTCTACAGTATCAAGACTGAAGTTTGAGGGTTTCGTGCCGTAAATCGTATGGATGTAGTTTTCTTTAAAGAACACAACATAGCCTTGTTGGCTGATAACGCCCGTAAAATCTCCGTCACTCCCGACAGAAACCGCATAACTGTCTGCCGCCGTGCCCTGGAAACTGTTCCAGTTGGTCGGGTCTCCAAGCTTGCACGCATAGATTTCATGATTCTTACTTGAGCACCCCCACAAGCGATTGTTAAACTCACAAACATAGTCCATATCGGGAACAGCACGAACAATCTTTACTCCGCTTTCTTCCGTGATACTTCGCAATGCTACGCCATTTTCATCTACTGCGGAAATCACAATAAAGTCATCCCCTATCTCCTTTATTGCCTTAGTGGTGTTCAGGGTCTCCGTGTACTGCGTGAAGCCCGAAAGCGTGACAACGTCGTCCCGCTTGAAATTCTTTCCGATGTTCTTCCCCTGAATCTTTACAAAACTTGAACCTTCCGAAACGGGCGCAAGGCTGATTTGCCCTTCCTGCGTGTAAGAGGATTCCATATCGGTCAGTTCTTCCGTCTTTGTGTTAAACACCTGCTTATCAGGGAAAATGCAGATATATGCACCCATTCCGACTAGAACTCTGTCTAAACTATCTACGGTCTTTTTCAATGCTATTCTTTTTTCGTCATAGATAAGCGTATTCTTCCCGAACATATACAAGGAATTCTTATAAAAGATTTGTACAGCTTCTTCCGATTCAGCAAAAGGCAAATTCGGCTCTCGCAAAGTAAGGGACGGGAATAGCCTTGATGATATGTTTTTCATATCCAAAAACTCATTATCCGCCCCAACGCTTGATTGATTCAGCCCACCAAAAACGCCGATACTCTGCTTCGTTTTCCCTAGTGGATTCATTTGTTTAAAGTCCATCAGATTAACCCCCTCGGCTTCCTCTCGTTATGAATGAGATAGCGGTTCATGTAACTAAGCCATGCCTCTTTTTCCGCTTGGTACGCCTGCACGTCATTCGCATAGCTTTCTATTTCATCCTCTAAGAAATCAATCTTTGCTTTAAGGTATGCGATATAGATACCGCTGAAACGGCTGTCTAAGAGAACTACGCTGTCCGTGTCTTGCGCTGTGTAAGGAACAAGAACGGGAATCCCTCTATCAATGCTTACAATCTTCTTTTCTCCATTTTCCTCTGTCTCTTCCGCTATCCGCACAGCTTCATTCTGTGCGTCTCCGTCTCTCTTAACACTTTCTAAAGGATTCCCGATATAATACGGGTCCGTCCCCATTATGGTAACGGCTCTTTCCGTACTTTCTTCTCTAACAGCTTCCCCCTTTAGTTCATCCTTCTCTTTATGGAGATAAGCTCTTGCGTGTATTGGTTTGATAAGTGCCTCCGTGCCCCTCTTAAAGGCGATATAGTGGTCGAATATCTCCGCTTCCACTTCATTTAAAAACTGTAATTTAAGACTCTCACTTGTGGCGTTTGGTCTTGCGTCATCAACGAGAGAAAGAATCTCTCCTACTGTTATTTTCATTGTCTCCGCTCCTTCCTTTTTCTTGTATTTTCCTTTATGCTCTGCACTTTTTCCCAAGCAAAAAGGAAGGGCGAACCCTTCCTTTAAGTCGTTGTTTTTCTCCTAATCTAGAGTCCAAGGAGATATAAACAAGGTATTCTGCTGTTTTTTTTAAACTAGGCGGGAGGGATAATGCTTCCATTAGATTGTTTTCCGTCTAGTCTAAAGCCTAAAGGAATATAAATTTGGTCGCTCCCTTTAACGTTCTCAAATACCTTAGTCGCTGGCATTCCTATAAAATATCCATTGATAATATGCACGGCTACTTTTTCATCATATGACAAAGAGAATATCTTAGGCTTAGCTCCTTTATGATAGCCATCATCAAACGCTTCCGGATGTTCAGCAAAGTACGGATACTGTAAAGCCATTTTGCTAGAATCTATACTAATATTGCCATCATTTTTAAATGTCATATACTTTCCTGTCACTTCTTCAGGTGTCGGCACCCACAATGGAAGATGTGTCATAAAAGTATAAGGCTTATCACCTAGACTAAATGATTTTGGCCAATCAACGCAAGGCTTATAAGCCAGCTCATTAAAGAAATCTAGGTTATCTTCCCTTAAACCCTTTATAAGACTTTTGCAAACCAGTGCAGAAACAAAACAGCGTGTTTCCCTGTTTGTAAAAGCTGAGGAAGGTTTTGCCTCTTCAGACTGTAAACCCAGAGTTAAGTCAGTATCAATACAAACAAAATCAATATGCTTTAAAGGTACTTTTTCAACTACCATTTTTTGAGGATTTTCACTATCAGGATACGCTTTTATGCCTTTGTAAAAATCAATCCCGACAGCTACAAATTTCATTGGCTTATCCACCCATTTTAGCTTGACATTGATATAGTCGCCAAGCCTTATATCCCCGTAATTGTCTTCTCGTATCCTCTTGTTAATCTCTTTAAGTACATTAACAGTATTATTAGGATATATTTGATACAAATCGGCAATATTTCTATAGGGCTTTGAATTAATCTCTTTATTTCTCTTTTTAATTCCATTCAGGAATATTGCTAAAGAACGCCCTGTAGCTAATTGGTCAATACCAAATGCAATGGGATAACCATCAGGATGACCAAGATTAAGTGCAACACTCTCCGGGGTTAATGTCGGATTATTAGTTATCTTATTTGAATCTATCTTTGCCTGTACTTCCTCTTCCGATAGTCCGCTATGAACATTGGACACCGCATTGTCCACATAGCTTTTCATTTCTTCCGTTGAGATCCCCGACGCTGCCCCGCTCTCCTGTGCTTTTTTTAACGCTTCAAGAGTCTTTGTCTCGGATTCCTTCGCCTTCTCTGCCGATACCCCCGCTTCCATTTTGTAGCCTTCCGCTTGCTGGCTTGACCTTTCTGCCATACCAGCATAGGAGGTTGCGTTCATGACTTGATTTTGGATATTACTCTCTGCGCTTTGAATTCTCGACTCTGTTTCGTTCTTTAACGCCTGCACTTCGCCCTTGATTGTATTTGCTTCATTCTTTAAGGCTAGCACTTCTCCCTTAATTGTATTTGCCCCATTCTTTGCGGATACAGCTTCATTCTTTGCATTTACTGCGTCGGTCTTAGCTGTATTCGCTTCGTTCTTTAGGTTTATTACCGCTTCTTTGATTTTTACACCCTCTGTAATGGTGTTGTTCTTAGACGCCTCTGCAGCGCTTGCGTGTTGCTGTGCGGTCTCCCTTGCCGAAACAGCTTCGTTCTTTATTGCCGTAATCGCCTGTTTATCCGCTGTGATTGCGTCCTTATCCGTCTTTACGCTATCCCTATATCCCTTTGTTTCCGTGGAAAGCGCCTTTATCTTTTCTTCCTCGGCTACAATACTTGCAAGAGAAGTATTTCTCTTTCCTTCTGCCTCTTCTCTCTTCTCCTCTGCGATAACTCTTTTCTTCTCCGCTTCTACTCTCGATGACTCTCCCTCTCCAACCTTGGCAAACTTCTTTTCTAGCTGTTCCAACTCAGAAAGAGTATTTGAGGGAATCTCTGCATTCCCTAACGACTTTTCAATATACACTGCACACGGATAAGACTTCCAACGGCAAGAACCAGTATTATCGAACGCGTCAAGCTGGATGAATGCCGTTCCTGCATGGCTCATCGTAACGGAAGAAATAAGCCATCTAAGAATGATAGCATTATCCGTAACTACCTTTTCAAGGTCGCTTCGGTCAATATCCCGCGCCCCCGCATAACGGATGTTCAGCTTAAACAAGAGATTTGCAAGGTCTACCCCGTCTCCCGATACTCTGTCGATGTGGAACTCTCTTACAGTTGATTCTGCTTCACCGCTTGCACCTATGCTCTGCTCTTCGGCGGGAACAAACAAGGTTTTACTTCTTACTTTTATCATAGATTGCCCCTTTCATAAAAAAAGGCGATGAGTCTCCCCACCGCCCAAAAGCCCTTACTCCGCCTTATACTCCATCATGTCGGAATACTTTACTGCTTCGGTTTCCTGCTTAATCGCATTCCTTACCACTTCGGCAAATTCGGCGGGAATCTCAACCTGCTTACCGCGCTCCACTCTCATAGAACGCCCGTTCACACAAACGAACAGCGGTCGCTTATGTGTGTCATCGTACGGAAGAAATACCGTCTCCGTCTTTGCCGCTTCAGTCTCTACTGCTTCAGTCTTTGCCATATATTACCCCCTTAGTTTGCTTCATGTTCGTTATAGAAAGAGCCTGTCTCGATACGAACCATATACTGGTTTGTAAGGATTGCAACTGCCTTAAGAGCCTTCCAGCCTACAGTTGCTCTCTGATTCAACGGGTCAGACGCACCGGAAGAGCCTAACTGCTTTACGATAGTCTCCAAGCCCTCGCCCTCTAACGCTGTCACTGCGAAAGCGTCTTTTCCAAGAATCAAGGAAGAGTACACATCAATAGATCCTGCTCCAGCATTGATCCACTTCTTCGCTTCGGAAGTCTCGTAGAACTCTACACCCGACAATTCGAAAAGGTAGCCGTTCTTAAAAGTGGAATTATCCGTATAACGGAACAAATCCTTGTAATCGGGATTCTGCTGAAGGTCGAAAGCCACATCCTGCGAAATAATACCGATATACTTCCCGTTAATTCTAGGAGCATTTCTTTTCTTCAAGGTTCTTACCGCCATTGCGATAGCCTTCGGCGTGAGTGTCATTGCTGCAGTAAGCGCATTACGAGAAGAAACCTGTCCTTCTGCATACTGAACATTCGTTCCCGCATTTACTACCTCTCTTGTAACCGTATCAAGCGTTCTTCCTGCTTGGTCGCCTAACTTCTCCTGCGCTTCCAACACATGATTATCAATTGCGGTCATCTCAAGAAGGTCGGAAAGCGCTACATAGTCGCCGTACTGCTTAAGTGCAGTTGTTACGGTGAACATGTCAAGCTTCTTTCCTGTAGGCGTCTGTCCCTCGGTTAAAGGATTCAGCGCCTTTGCAAGCGGTTCAAACCCTCTAAATTCCATCGTCTTACCGTGGTTCTTCGGAATATTTACCTTCTTACCGAACTGGTCATGAATAAGGGACGGACCAACCAAACGGATAAGGTTCTGATCGTAGAACACCTTATTGTTGGAAGGGGTCAAATTATTGCCTGCTGTATTGCTTGTGGTAAGGTTTAACGGTGTAGGATCCGGGAACTGTAAAACCTCTAAAAACAACCCCTTTACTCTGCTTAATAAATTTTCCATAATCTCCTCTTTTCTGTAGCTAGAGGATGACTCTTTCTCCCCCTGCTACTCTCTTAATAATGTCTTCAATCTCTTTGTTACTCATCTTCCCCAGGTCGCTACCAACCGGGGATAAGGCGGTCTTTCCTGTGGCGGATTCTTTCACGTCACCTTGACCTACTTTAATTTGCCTTGCTGTGTCCATTGCGGTTTGTTTCTTTACCGCTTGCGCTGTCTTATCCATAATCTCGTGCATATGGATAGCCTCATACGCCTGTAACATTGTCCACCCTTGCGATAGCAGAGTAGTAAATCGCTCCCCGGTCTCTTCGTTTAGCATTTCTTCCTGCTCATCAAAGTCGGGGTAGATTGCTTTTACTTCGGGAACTTGCGCGTCCCACATCGCATACATTTCCTGCCGTCTCGCTTCTTCCTGCATGGCTCTTTGCTCTCCAAGGAGCGCGCGATTTTTCGCTTCCATTTCCTGCATTCTGCGATAGGCGTCTACTGTCATGCCTGCTTGGCTTGCGGCTTCGGTGAAAAGGTCTGACTTGCCTTGCAAGTACATAAAAAGGGAATTCGCGTCTCCGTCCTGCGGTGCGTCCGGGAATGCGCTTCGTACCAAGTTAGACAAGTTGTCGAGCGCTTGGCTTCTCTCTCGTAAGCCTTCGTAGTCCTTAAAACGTCTAGTGATTTGGCTCTGAATTGCCTTGTCATACTGCGCCTTTAAGTCTGCATCCTCTTTCAAGAGCGCCTTAAGGTCTTTCTTCGGAATCGGTGCTTCTTCGGGGATGTCTTTCTTTTCTCCCTCTTTCGCTACTTCTTCCGTGCCTTCTGCCTGCGCCTGCGCTTCTCCTTCTCCGTCTCCATCAAACTGCAAAGGGTGTAAATACAATTTTTCCATTTCTTTTCCTTTCTGCTCAATCTCGGTGAGTGTGCCGTTATCTTAGGTCTTTCCCTAGCGTCTATACTCTTCTTTTACCAAACAAATATTCTTTATTCCCACGCAATAAAAACACTTTTTTCAAATTGCTGTTTCACTATCTCTAAGCCCCCCATACAAAGGGCAAAGTAAGACTTTATCTTTTCTCTTTCTTCCGGTACGAACGCTCGCAAGTCTACTAGGAGAGAAAACTCTCCGTGACTGGCCATGTAGTCCACTCCGTTTCTTCTTTTCTTTTCCGATAGGTCTAGAACAGAAAGTGCCAAAGCCTGCGTAAGTATGGAAACCTTACTACAGGCGTATGCCGTGCCCTCTTCTTCCCTCTGTGCGTGTCCGCTTGCGGATAGCTTTATCTCCTTTGGGCTTTCCTTGTATCGAATCTCTATC
>QWCT01001572.1_pt1 | contig 14344 bp, 11 predicted proteins | sample 1972681 | NCBI WGS metagenome assembly QWCT01 (sample SAMN09866701, study PRJNA288562) | Human oral metagenome isolate pre3_saliva, whole genome shotgun sequencing... | isolation source: mouth | host: Homo sapiens | place: USA: California | reverse complement strand
CGCACTCCATTGTTAAGCGAAACTGCAAGATAACTATAGAACCATTCAATTGTGCTTGACTAGCGGACGGTGCACAATTACTGCCATGACCATCTCGCACCTGGCAATCGTGATCCTCGGATGGGTCGGCGCGGCCGCCTCCATCGCCGCCTACTACCTCGTGTCCTCCAAGCGTTTCGCCCCCGATTCGCTGCGCTACCACTCCCTGAATGTCTCAAGCTGCATTCTCCTGGCCCTCGCGTGCGCGTCCACCGGCGCGTGGCCGTCCTTCCTCACCAACGCGATCTTCATCGGGGTTGGCGCCACCATGATCTGGCGTGTACGCGACCGCCTGGCGCGCCGGCTCCTCCAGGTCGCGCGCTTTGTCGATCCGCGCCGCCTGCTGCCTCGGCGCCGCCGCCTGGCCCGCGCGCGCTGACGTGGCGGCGCCTGCGCCCCATCCCGCTCGTATTTCATCCCCGATTAATTAAGGGAGTCCTGCCGCAAGAGTCAATGTTTAGCCAAGCTTTCCCAAGGGAAAGTCTGTAAGAAACGCTTCACTGAAAAATAAGAGAAGATCGATGGAAAAGAGCGCGCGACGGAGCGATCATGGACGTACGACGCGGTGACAGATCCATCGCACGTACTCAAAGAGGAGCACACTATGTCTCGTTTTGTCGCATCACTCCTTCAACGCCTCACCCATCACCGCGGCCTGCGTCAACAACGCAACCCGCTGCAGTTCTCGATGGACCGTCCCTTCTTCGGAAACCTCGTTGCCCGCTGACGGGGCGCCGAAAGGGCAAACACAAGTGCCGGACACCCTCGGGTGCCCGGCACAACCATGATGACGCGACGACCAGCCCCGCGACCGCGCCGGTTGATGCGCCGACGGAGGCGTCAACCACACGAGTCGGCACGGCGCATTAGCCGCGCAGGTACTCCACGATGTGGGGCATGAGAGCGCGGAAGGCGATGCCTCGGTGGCTGATCGCGTTCTTCTCTTCGGCGCTCATCTGCGCGGTGGTGACGTCGAAGCCATCGGGGACGAAGATCGGGTCGTAGCCGAACCCGCCCTCGCCGCGGGGAGAGCGCGTCAGGGTGCCTCGTACCTCGCCGCGCTGGACGAACTCGCGGCCATCCGGGGTCACCAGGACTGCGGCAGACACGAAGGCTGCGCCACGGTGAGCGTCGGGAACGTCGGAGAGCTGATCGAGGAGCAGACGCAGATTCGCCGCGTCGTCCCCGTGGGAGCCGGCCCAGCGAGCGGAGAAGATGCCGGGGGCCCCGCCCAGCACGTCCACCGTGATGCCGGAGTCATCGGCGATGGCCGCCAGGCCGGTGGCACGAGCCAGGGCGCGGGCCTTAATGAGGGAGTTTTCCTCGAAGGTCACCCCGTCCTCGACCGGGGAGGCCACGTCGAAATCGCTCATGCGCGCCACGCAACCGGCTTCGAAGCCCTCCCACGCGGGGGCCAAGATGGCCTCGAGCTCGCTGACCTTGTGGGCGTTGGAGGTCGCGAAGACCAGGCGCGCGCTCACGGGCGCACCTCGACGCGCTCCATGAGGGGGGCCTCGAGCGCGAGCTTCTGAGCCGCGGCGAGCTGAGCGTTGCCCAGCGTCGCCAGGTCGAGGAGCTCATTGAGCTCATCGCGGTTGAAGGGGGCGTGCTCGGCGGTGCCCTGCACCTCGATGAAGCGGCCGTCGCCGGTCTGGACGACGTTCATATCGGTCTGCGCGCGCACGTCCTCGACGTAGGGCAGATCCAGCATGGGGGTGCCGTCGATGACACCCACCGAGATCGCGGAGATTGAGTCGGTCAGGACCGTGGCGGAAGGCTTGAGGATGCCCTGGTCCTTCGCCCAGGTCACCGCGTCGGCGAGGGCCACGTAGGCGCCCGTGATGGCCGCCGTGCGGGTGCCGCCGTCGGCGCGCAGGACGTCGCAGTCCAGGACGATCGTGTTCTCGCCGAGCGCGCTTACGTCGACGATGCCGCGCAGGGAACGGCCGATGAGTCGCGAGATCTCCTGGGTACGTCCGCCGACCTTGCCCTTGACGGACTCGCGGGAGGAACGCTGCTCGGTCGCGCGCGGCAGCATCGAGTACTCGCCGGTCACCCAGCCCTCGCCGGAGTCACGCTTCCAGCGCGGCACTCCTTCGGTGAAAGAGGCGACACACAGGACGCGGGTGTTGCCGAACTCGATGAGGACGGAGCCCTCGCCGGTACCAGACCAGCCGCGGGTAATGGAGACGGGACGGAGCTGGGAGGGGGTGCGCCCATCGGCGCGCAGGGGAGTGGTTGTCATAGTGCCTAGGGTAGCCCACCGCGTTACCGTGGAGTTTATGAGTCTTGATCTACCTCTCGTTCGCGGTGACGTCGATCCGTCGGTCGCGCTGCGTGAATCCGCGGCTCCCGTCGCCCTGGTGCGCGCCGGTGAGGCGGATGTCATCGTCGTCGATCCGGCCGGTTTCGTCCTCCTCGACGAGGCCGGGGCGCGGCCCTCGGATACGCCGACTCTGCGACGCCTGGCCGGGGACGAGGCCGCGCGCGATCTCGAGGGAACCACGGCCTCGTTCATTGGGGTGGCGGGTGGACGCAGCGTCGTCGCGATCGAGACCAGTCGGGACGAGGCCCGGGGGCGCTGGGAGCATCTGCGCGCGGTCGGCTGGCAGCTCGGGGGCGACGACGCGGCCCTGGCGCTGACCGCCGTGGCGTTGGCGGGCTGGCACGCGAACTATCGTTACTGCGGACGTTGCGGCTCTCCCGTGTCCCTGGAGTCCGCCGGCTGGGCGGCGCGCTGTCAGGCCTGCGATCGGCTCGAATACCCGCGCCAGGACCCGGCGATCATCGTCCTCGTTCAGGATCACGACGGGCGCGTGTTGCTCGCGCATAACGCCCTGTGGAAACCCGGCTTCGTGTCGATTATCGCCGGATACGTCGAGGCCGGGGAGTCCCCGGACGTCACGGTGGCCCGGGAGGTCGCCGAGGAGGTGGGCGTCGAGATCGAGGCCCCCACCTACGTCGCGACACAGCCCTGGCCCTTCGGGCGCTCCCAGATGATGGGCTACCGCGCCCGGACCGTCTCGCCGCGCCCGACCCCTCAGGCGGATGGCGTGGAGATCGAGTGGGAGCTGGCCAGCGCGCTCGAACAGGGGGAGATCAGCGCGCCCGGCCGCGCCTCCATCGCATACGCGCTGCTTCGGGAATGGTACGGCTGCGATCTGCCCAGCGGGCCGGAGGACACGGGACGCAGCTGAGGGTGGGCGATGGGACAATAGGGGCATGAACCCCGAGGAACTGCTTGATGCCCTAGACCCCGACCAGCGTGCCGTCGCCACCCAGGTCGCCGGGCCCCTCGCCGTCCTCGCGGGCGCCGGCACGGGCAAGACCCGCGCGATCACCTACCGCATCGCCTACGGGGCGGCCGTCGGCGCCGTCGATCCTTCCAACGTTCTGGCCGTGACCTTCACCCAGCGTGCGGCCTTCGAGATGCGGCACCGTCTGGCCCAGCTGGGCGTGCCCAAGGCGCAGGCGCGGACCTTCCACTCTGCGGCACTGCGCCAGCTGCGCCACTTCTGGCCGACGGTGGTCGGCGGGCCGCTGCCAGATGTCATCCCGCACAAGGCCTCCCTGGTCGCAGCCTCTGCCGCCCGCCTCGGAATCGCCATCGACCGCACGAACGTGCGTGACATCGCGGCCGAGGTCGAATGGGCGAAGGTGTCGATGATCGACGCTGCGCACTACGCCGCGTCGGTGGCGCGCCTGCGCCGAGACGTGCCCGCCGGGCTGGATGCGGGGGATATGGCCCGCCTCCTCGACGTGTACGAGGACGCGAAGAACGAGCGCGGCGTCATCGATTTTGAGGACATCCTCATCTACCTGTGCGGCATGCTCCAGGAGCGCGCCGACGTCGCCTCCATCGTGCGCAAGCAGTACCGTTCCTTCGTGGTCGACGAGTTCCAGGACGTCAACCTCCTCCAGGCGCGCCTCCTCGACCTGTGGCTGGGCGGGCGCCACGACGTGTGCGTCGTCGGCGACGTCGCACAGACCATCTACTCTTTCACGGGCGCGTCCCCGGATTACCTGACGGGGTTCGGGCGCAAGCACCCGGGCGCGCGCGTCGTGGAGCTGACCCGCGACTACCGCTCCACCCCGCAGATCGTCACCCTCGCCAACGACGTGTTGGCGCGAGCCACCCAGCGCGAGGGGACCGTGCGCCTGTCCAGCCAGCGCGACGGGGGAGCGCACGTGGGCTACTGTACCTACGACGACGACCACGCGGAGGCCGCGGGGGTCGCCGCGCAGATCGCGGACCTCGTCGCCGGCGGCGTCCAACCCCACAACATCGCCGTCCTCATGCGCACTAACGGCCAATCCCAGGCCTTCGAGGAGGCTCTGGGACACCGAGGCATCCCCGTCGCCGTCGCCGGAGGCAAACCTTTCTTTGCCCGCGACGATGTGCGCACCGCGATCGCGCGCCTGCGCGCCGCGGCGGCCGCCGCGCAGGAGGGGGCGCTCGGCGAGCTCGTGCGCGACGTGCTCTCTGGGGTCGGGTGGGCGCCCGAGGCGCCCTCCGGCCAGGCCGGCTCTGAACGCTGGTCGAACATGAACGCGATCGTCGGTTGGGCCGACGACAGCCACGCGGACACGCTCGCCGCCTTCGTCGCCGAGCTGGACGAGCGAATCGCCTACCAGGTCGAGCCCGACAAAGCGGGCGTCGAGCTGGCCACCATCCACGCCGCCAAGGGCCTCGAGTGGGATGCCGTCTTCCTGGTCGGCCTCTCGGAGGGCCTGCTACCCATCTCCTACGCGAAGACACCCGAGGCCCGCGAGGAGGAGCGTCGCCTCCTCTACGTGGCCGTCACCCGCGCACGCGATCTGCTGACGCTGTCGTGGGCGCGCTCGCGGGGCGCTGACGGTCGCGGCAAGCGTAAGCGAAGCCGTCTCCTCGATGGGATCTGGCCTCAGGAGCGGGGTGTGGGCGCGCCCAAGAAGAAGGCTCGCGCCTCCACGCGCGCCCTCAACCGCGCCTTTGAGGAGGAAGCCTCCCCGCAGGCCATCGACCTGTTCGCGCGGCTCAAGGCCTGGCGACTGGCGGTTTCCCGGCAGGCGGGTGTTCCGCCCTTCGCGGTGTTCACGGATCAGACGCTGCGCGACATTGCCGTGGCGATGCCGAAGAACACGACGCAGCTGAGGGTCATCCGCGGGATCGGCGACGTCAAGGTGCAGCGTTTCGCCGCTCCCGTCCTCGCCCTCGTGCGCGGCGAGGAGGTTGTCGTCGACGAGGAGGCCTGACTCAGGAGGCGAGCCCGCAGATCCCGCACACGCATTCGTGGGCGGGGCGGGCGCGTTCGACGCTGATTGTTCCGTCCTCGTCGATGGTGGCGACCTCGGCGCATAGGCTCGCGGTGAGTGCGCCGGAGACGAAGTCTCTCACCAGGCGCGCCACGCGCAGGGCCGCTGCGTAGTGGGCCAGCAGGGGGAGTGTTCCCAGCGGCCAGTCGGCGAGCTCTCGCAGGTGGGTGAGACGGAAGGGGTCTGCCGTGGCTCGCGCGTGCTCGACGCACTGGTAGCACGGTGTGATGCCCGGGATGACGAAGGGGCCGACCTGGTAGGAATGTTCCCCGCGCGTGACGATGAGGTGCGCGGTGTCGTGGGCCGTCAGCTCGAAGGGGACGCCCGGGTCGACGACGCGGTCGGCCGAGACGATGACGCAGTCGGTCTCGCCCTGGTGGTGCAGGTGGGGGAGGGGGATCAGGGGAGCCAACTCGCGTCGGATGGCTCGATCGCGGGCGGTGCCGGTGAAGGTGCCGCCGAAGACTCGGTCCCAGTCCTCGTCCACCAGCGCGGTGACGTCGATGGCGAGGGAGAGGTTGATCGTGTCGACGAGGCTGCGCAGCGCCAGGATGGAGGCGGGCACCGCCCCGTGGACGCCGACGCGCGCCGTGGGCCGCCGGTCCCCCTCGTCGATCAGGTGTGCGCGGTGCAGCGCCGCCATGAGTTCCGGCGAGGCCTGGGTGGTCTCGGCTGAGCGCGGCGAGTGTGCCTGGTGGCTGAGCCACAGCTGGTCGTTCGCGTGCAGGTTGTCGAGGAGGACGTGCCGGGAGCTGTCTCCTCCGACCTGGACGGCCCCGGGGCCGCGCCACAAGATCGCCGTATTGCGTGCCAGGTTCATGATGGTCTCCTTTGCTTCATGCCTGTAGAAGCCATCATGAACCCGTGCGTTAGTTTTGCGTGACCTTTTGAAAAATCTGTGGATAACTTGTCAGATCATTCATTGTCGTGCGGGTCCGAGCCCTCGGTCGCCTCGCCGTCGCCGGGAGCAGAAGACTCTTCACCCGAATCGGCGCCGGGCTCCAGGCCCTCCGCCCAGCCGAGCGTTCCATCCAGCAGCGAGGTGAGGGCCGCATCGATATCCGCATCCTCCTCGGCGGCGGCGCGCCGCAGCGTCAGGAAGGTGTCGGGCGTGGCCAGCTCCGTCTCCGAGGGGACCATGTCCGGATGCGACCACAGGGCCTCGCGGGCTTCCCTCCCGCCGTCGGCCTCGACGAGAGAGAAGATCGAGGCAGCGCCGCGCGCCTGGCGCGGACGCATCTTCAGGCCGATGAGGGTCCCCAGGATCTCCTCCGCGGGGCCGCCCGAGGCGCGGCGGCGGCGCATCATCTCGCGCAGCGCATCCGCGTGGGGCAGGTAGGGCAACGTCGCGCGCGCCGTGACCACTTCGACCCAGCCCTCGATGAGGGCGAGCATCGTCTCCAGGCGAGTGAGGGCCCGACGCTGATCGGGGGTGGTCGCCAGGGCGAACACGCCGCCGCTGAGGGCGGACTCCACCGACTCCGGATCCGACGGATCCACCGACCGTGCCACCTCCGTGATGGCCTCCGTGTCGATCGCGATCTGAGACGCGTAGCGTTCCACCGCCCGCACCAGGTCGCCCTCGAGCCACGGAACCGAGGCGAAAAGGCGACGATGGGCGGCCTCGCGCACCGCCAGGAACTGGCGCACCTCGTCGAAGGGAACGTCCAGGCCATCGGCGAACTCGGCGATGGTGTGGGGCAGCAGCACCGCGTGGGAGGCATCCGACAGCGGGATGCCCGTGTCGTAGGTGCCGAAAGACTCACCGGCCAGCGCCGCCAGGGCGCGGGCCAGCTGAGCGGAGAACATCATCGCCGACAGGCGGGGCATCATCTCCTGCGTCTTGCCCAGCATCGCCGCCATCCCATCGGGCAGGGACGAGGCCTCGCCGAGGCCGTCGGGGCCGAACTGATCGGAGAGCGCCCCCGACAGGGCGCGCGACACGTTGAGGGCAATCGGCTCGCAGATGCGCTTCCACGTGGGAATCGTGTGCTCCACCCACGCGACCTTGCTCCACACGTCGCGGGTCACTGGACCCGAGGCGAAGTCGGTGACGGCGTCGAGCCACAGGTCTGCGACGGTCATCGCCTGACGCGCCGCCTCCGCCTCGGTCGCCGTGGGAGCGGGGTCACCGCTGGCGTAGGTGGCCTGCTTGGCGCTGTCTTCCACGATGCGCCAGTTCACAGGCCCGGCCGTCGTATTCATCAGGAACTGGAACTGTCCCATGGCCGCGCGCATGCGCGCCGGGTCGGAAAACTCGGGGGGAAGGTTCGCGGGATCGAAGCCCTGAGCCTCGAGGGCGCGGGCGGCCTCGGCGGCGGCCTCGTCTCCCAGGATGGAGCGCAGAAAATCCTCAAACGGTGTGCCGGACTCGTTCTCATTCATGGACACAGACTAGCGGGCGGCCATGCGCCCGGGCTGACAAAACCCTGCGAAAACGCTGAGAGCATAAGGGGGAGCGTGGGAGTGGGCGTGCACGAGCGCGCCGAGTGGGACACAATTGCACGGTGAGCGAAACGGATCAGACCTTGACACTCGACGAGAAGTTGTCCAATGGGGAAGGTCAGGGCGAGCGTATCCCGCTTGTCAGCTGGCGCCTCGTCACCGCCCTCGTGGCTCTCCTGGCGATGGTGGCGATCCTCTTTTGGGTTCCCGTTCCCTTCGTCGTCTCCAGCCCCGGGCCGACCTTCAACGTGCTGGGAACCGAGGACGGCGTCCCGATGCTCGACATTGAAGGCACCGACCCCACCACGGGCGAAGCCGTCCGCGTCGACGAGCCGCAGTCCGCCTCGGTCACAGCCCCCGCGCAACCCGGGCAGGGCCAGCTGCGCATGGTCACCGTCTCCGAGTCGGGCGGCCCCGGCCACCGGCTGAGCTTCGCCGAGCTCATCGGGGCCTACTTCGACCCGCACAGCAAGATCGTGGACTACGATTCCGTCTACCCCGAAGGGACGACGAACGACCAGGTCAGCGAAGCGCAGCTCGCCATGATGCGCAACTCGCAGCTGACCTCCCAGGTCGCCGCGCTCGACTACCTGGGCTGGCAAATTCCCGCCACCGTCACGATCCAGGGCGCCACGGAGGGCTCGAACGCGGACGGCATCGTCCAGGAAGGCGACGTCCTGCGGGCCATCACGACCCCCGACGGCACGCGCCACGAGGTCGCCGATGCGACGACCCCTTTCACGCTCATGCGCACCGTTCCCGCGGGAAGCCACATGACGATCACCGTCGAACGCGACGGCACCACCCTGGACCTGTCCTTCGATTCGATTGCGGCCGGCGAGAACGAACCCGGCTCTAAGCTCGGCGTCTACCTGACAGTGGAGCCTGACATGCCCGTGACGATCACCGTCAACCTCAAGGACGTGGGCGGCCCGAGCGCGGGCATGATGTTCTCCCTGGGCATCATCGACCGCCTGACGCCGGGAGACATGACGGGGGGAACGCCCATCGCCGGGACCGGCACGATGTCCTTCGACGGGCAGGTCGGCGCCATCGGCGGCATCCAGCAGAAGATGTGGGGAGCCAAGAAGGACGGCGCCGAGTGGTTCCTGGCGCCGCGCGACAACTGCTCCGAGGTGGTCGGCCACGTCCCCGATGGGCTGCGCGTGGTCTCCGTGTCCACGCTTGCCGAGGCCACCACGGCCGTCTCCTCCATCGCGGAGGGCACCGGGGACACCCTGCCGACCTGCCAGTAGAGCTCCCAGGCCCGCCCAGCGTCTCAGGCCAGGTGGGTGCGAGCGGGCCCCGGCCTCGTCCCTCTTGGTTCGGACGAGGCCGGGGCCCCTGGCGTGATCAGGCTTCCTCGTCCGTGACGGGCTCGAGGGACGCGCGCAGGGCGTCCACCAGGGCGGGAACGAGGTTCGAACCCTGCCCAACCTTGTCGTCGGAGTCGAAGGCGCGGGTGCGCAGCGCACACCAGGACTCGCCGCTGCGCATGACGCCCACGGCCAGGCGCACGTCCGTGCGCAGCGGGTGGTTGGCGACGAACGCGAGGGCCTCCTCCGGGTCCTCGGGGGCCTCGTCCTCCACCTCCGGGGGAACGACAATGCGCTCGACCGTGATCGCGGCACCCGGCACCGTCTCCGGCCACGCCAGGTGGGCCAGGACCTGCTCGATGTCATCGTCGGCCAGATCCTCCTGGATGATCGCGCTCAAGTGTTCGTCGCTGCCGTCCCAGCCCGCGCGCAGCTGCTCGGCAATGTCGGCCGGCAGGTTCGGGTCGGACAGCAGCAGAGCCGTCGGGACCAGCGCATAGATGGAAGGCGCGTGATCCCACCCCACGCGTGCGGCGCCCTTCTCGATATCGACAACCACGTTGGCCAGCGCGATCTCACGCGCACTCGGCATCATCTCAACACTCATGCCCCCCATAATCTCACGGAGAGCGGACAAAACCGAGACGAAGAACAACCTGCCCACCGGTAGACTGGGAGCTAGCTTTCGGTTTAACAGAGAGGATTGCTGTGAGCTTCCCATTCTCGGTCTTCGGATCCGATCAACCAGATCAACCGCGTCAGCGGCGAGCCCCTCGCGCCGAGGTGAAGCTCCGCAAGCCCGGCCCCGGCGCGATCACGCTGGCCGCGCTGGCGCTCATCGCCGCCGTCGTCTACGGGTCCTCCATCGTGTGGACGGAAATCCTGTGGTTCCGCCAGATGAGCGCCACGCGCGTCATCCTCACCCAGTGGGGCGCCCACTTCGGCCTCTTCGTCGTGGGCCTGCTGGTCGCGACCGGGCTCTTGTACTTCTCGATGGCCTTCGCCTACCGTCACCGCGCCTCCTCGACGCGCGGGGAAGCATCCGCGGCGCTGCGCGGCTACCAGGAGGCGCTCGAGCCCGTGCGGCGCTTCGCCTTCTGGGGAGTCGCCCTCTTCTTCGGATTCACCAACGGCGCCCGTCTGGCCACCGAATGGCGCACGCTCCTGCAGTTCCTCAACGCCTCGTCCTTCGACCAGGTAGATCCCCAGTTCGGCCTGGACATTTCCTTCTTCGTGTTCGTCCTGCCCGCGCTCAAGGTGCTCGTCTCCTTCCTCATGACCGTCACCGGTATCGGGCTGGCCGCCGCCCTCGTCGTGTCCTACCTGTACGGGACGATCCGCCTGGCCCCGCGCCCCCACGCCTCCAAGCACGCGCGACTCCAGACCGGCCTCATGGCCGCCACCCTCTCGGTGTTCATCGGCATCAACTACTGGCTGGGCCGCTACGAGCTGCTGACCTCGGAGAGCGGCTCCATCCACGGCGCCATGTACTCCGACATCAACGCCACGCTCCCCGCGCACTCGATCCTGGCGGTCATCTCCTTCCTGGTTGCCGCCCTCTTCGTGGTGGCCGCGTTCCGCGGCACGTGGCGCCTGCCCGTGACCGGCGTGGCCGTCACCGTCATCGCCGCCCTGATCCTGGCCGGCGCATACCCCGCGCTCATCGAGCAGTTCCGCGTGCGCCCCAACCAGCGCACCCTCGAATCGCCCTACATTCAGCGCAACATCGACGCGACCCTGGCCGCCTACGGCCTCGACGACGTCGACTACCAGACGAACTACGACGCGGCCACCACGGCCTCGGCCGGGCAATTCGACAACGAAGCCCTCACCTCTCAGGTGCGCCTGCTCGACCCGAAGGTCATCACCAAGACCGTCCAGCAGCTCCAACAGTCCCGCCTGTACTACGGCTTCAACTCGGGCATGAAGGTCGACCGCTACACGGTGGGCGGCGAGCGGCGCGACACCGTCATCTCCGTGCGCGAGCTCAACCTCTCGGGCCTGTCCGCCGAGCAGCAGACGTGGGTCAACCAGCACACCGTCTACACGCACGGCTTCGGCGCGGTCGCAGCCTACGGTAATCAGCTCACGAGCGACGGCCTGCCCTCCTACTGGGAGCAGTCCGTGCCGTCTGTCGGCGAGATGGGGGAGTACGAGGAGCGCGTCTACTTCAGCCCCGGCTCACCCACCTATTCGATCGTCGGCGCCCCTGAAGGTGCCGAGCCCCAGGAGCTCGACTACCCGGACGACACGGCGGTTGGCGGCCAGGTCTCCACGACCTTCGTCGGCAACGGCGGCCCCTCCGTGGGCAACACGTGGAACAAGCTCCTGTACGCCATCAAGTTCGGGTCCACCGACCTGTTCTTCTCCTCCCAGACCAACGAGGCCTCGCAGATCCTCTACGACCGCGACCCGCTCCAGCGTGTCTCCAAGGTCGCTCCCTACCTGACCCTCGAACAGTCCGCTTACCCTGCGGTCGTCGACATGGACGGGGACGCCTCGACCCCCAAGCGCCTCGTGTGGGTAGTCGACGCCTACACGACGACGAACAACTACCCCTACGCCCAGCACGAGACGCTCTCCGACGCGACCGTCGACTCCCAGTCCACGCAGATGGGCCAGTACGTGCAGGCCAACAAGATCAACTACATGCGTAACTCCGTCAAGGCCGTCGTCGACGCCTACGACGGGTCCGTGCGCCTGTTCCGTTGGGACGACCAGGACCCGATCCTGCGTACGTGGGAAAAGATCTACCCGGGCAGCGTCGAGCCCATGTCCGCCATCTCCGGCGACCTCATGAGCCACCTGCGCTACCCCGAGGACATGTTCAAGGTCCAGCGCAACCTGCTGGCCACCTACCACGTCACCGACGCGGCCGGCTTCTACTCGGGCGGTGACCGCTGGCGCCTCGCCGAGGAGACCTCGACCTACGGGGACGCCACCGCCTCGAGCGCACCCTCCGCGGGCGTGGACGCGAACGGCAACCGCGTGTCCGCACCGACCGCCCTGCAGCCCCCGTACTACCTGACCATGCAGATGCCCGGCCAGGAGAGCGCCGAGTTCTCGCTGACCTCCGTGTTCGTGCCCGGTGGCGGCGGCGAGGGGCGGCGCGAGGCCATGGCGGGCTTCCTCGCCGTGGATTCCGAAACCGGTAACAGCCCCGGCCAGGTGCGCGAGGGGTACGGCAAGCTTCGGCTGCTCGCCCTGCCCTCGTCGACGACCGTGCCCGGACCCGGCCAGGTGCAGAACAAGTACGACTCCGACGAGAAGATCGCCACCCAGCTGAACCTGCTCAACCAGGCCGATTCGACCGTCATCCGAGGAAACCTCCTGACCCTGCCCGTCGGCGGCGGCCTGCTCTACGTCCAGCCCGTCTACGTTCAGGGCACCGGCTCGGCCTCGTACCCGGTGCTCCGATCCGTCCTGACGGCCTTCGGCGACAAGGTCGGCTTCGCCCCGACTCTGGAGGAATCCCTCAGCCAGCTGGTCGCGGACGACTCGGCGACGACCACCCAGAGCGGCGGGGGAGGCGCCCAGCCGGGAACCTCCACGACCCCCGGGGATGCGAGCACCCAGCTCAGCCAGGCCGTCAGTGACGCCGCCCAGGCCATGCGCGACGCCGACGCGGCGATGAGCAAGGGTGACTGGAGCGCCTACGGCGAGGCCCAGACGCGCCTGCACGACGCGCTGAACCGCGCCGAGGAAGCCCAGCGGGCCCAGGGCGGGGGAGCAGCGAATAGCTCCGCGACCCCGGCTCCCGCGCCCTCGGCGGCTCCCACACCGACCCCGTCGGCGGGTGCGCAGAGCGGCTCCTAGCCCGCGTGCGTCGATCGCGCGCCCGGCTTCGCCACCCCTTGCGGGTCGCGGGCCGGGCGCGCCCCATATGCGGGTGGCGTCGGCGCCCGATCGAGAACAGTCCGTCTGTGCCTGTCGTCACGTCGGTGACGCGCTGCGGATATGATGGGCATCATGTGCGCTTACGCGCGACCGATACACGCGGAAGGAACCTGCCCATGAGCAATCCTCACATCCCGAATCCTTCGCCCACCCCTCCCGGCGGCGCAGGTTGGTCCACCCCTGCTCCGGGTCAGTTCGCCGGTGCCGCCCAGGGGGTTCCGTACCAGGGCGGCGGCCAGCCGATGCCCGCGCCGCAGGCGTGGGGACAGCCGGGACCCGCACCGCAAGCTTGGGGACAGCCGGTACCCGCACCGCAAGCTTGGGGACAGCCGGGACCCTACCCGATGGCCCGGCCCGCGCGCCCACAGCTCTCCACGCGCGTGCGGGTGTGTCTGCGCATTGAGCTGGTTGTGTGGACACTCACGCTCGTTAACATTTTCATTCCCTACTTCTTCGACGACCTGAGGCTCTATCTCCTGCGTTTTACGGACATCTGGTTCTATGAGTGGTTGGTCATATTCTCCGTGTTGATCGTGCTGGCCGCGATCGCGCTCGCGGGACGAAACATTGTCATACGCTACGTTCTGGTCTGCGTCGTTCTAGTCTCCTTCCTGCTCATCGACCCGGTGATCTCCGTCTTGCAGGGTGGGGAGTGGTATGGGCTGTTCATGCCCCCGACGCTGGATCCGTCGGTCTTTGGTGATCAGTGGTACGCTCCCTTGCTCGTTGTGCGTGGGGTTCTGATCTGGCTGATCGTGCGCACCGGTATCGTCACCGCCATCGTCCTTGCCGTGCCCGGTCGGAGTACTCCCGCGGCCGCTCCAGTCGGTGGCCCGTTCGTGGCTGCCCCCATGCAGGGCGGATACCCGGCACCCGGTGGTGCCGTGCGACCCCTCGGCGTGAACCCCGTTGCCCCTCAGGGCATGTGGCCCGCTGCCGGCGCCGCGCCCGCGCCCGGGCGGGGGGCCGCGCCTGTGCAGGGCGCCGCGCTCGCTCCCGGCGCCGCTCCCGCGCAGGGGATCCCGCAGCCGGGCGCCGGTGCGGGCAGCCCTAATCAGTAAGGCGGGGCTGATCTGGCGAACTGATGAGCGTCGCCCCGGCCCGAGGCCTCCGAGACGAGGCGCGGGTCGGGGCCCGCGGACTCAAGGGCACAACGTGGTCGTTGTGTCGTGTTGGCCTGCTGGTGCGGGAAAGTCGTTGTTGAAGGCGGTGGGCGTCACCGTGGAGGATCGACAAAGCGTGGTGGTTGTGTTGCGACTGTCCCCGGCCTCGTTCTCAATTTCGCACGTAATTCCCTGGTGACTGTTTCAAGATTTGACATTGCATCGTTGAAATCATGCGGTTTTCGGCCG
>QWCT01001141.1_pt1 | contig 14392 bp, 20 predicted proteins | sample 1972681 | NCBI WGS metagenome assembly QWCT01 (sample SAMN09866701, study PRJNA288562) | Human oral metagenome isolate pre3_saliva, whole genome shotgun sequencing... | isolation source: mouth | host: Homo sapiens | place: USA: California | reverse complement strand
TATTTGCTTGCCTATTTTAATCTGAAGTTCTTCTACAATTTTCATTATATATTCAAATGCTTTTTCTTCATCTTCATATATATTTGTTTTAAATTCTAACTCTACAAAACTTCCGAAGCTTTTCTACAGTATCTATAGATATTATTATATCTTTATACAAATATGATGTTCTTGTTTTTTCTACAACTACAAGCTCTTTTACTTTTAAAACATCAAAAACCTCTCTTATAGCTTCTATATCATCAACATTTGTTTCAACTTCTCTACATTTAAATTTAGCATTTTCTCCATCTTCTTTTGCCCAATTCTTGTATGTAATACTATATTTTCCTTTTTCTTCTCTTGTCCTTAACCATTCTGCAACTGGTCTTTTATCTAAAAAATTTCTATCATTTGGTGTAAAATACGTATCTTTTTGTATTTCATTTTCTTCTACTAATTTTGCTTCACTATTTTTTTCTAATTTTTCGAGTAATTGTTTATCATTTAATAATTCAAACTTTGCTTCTATTTCTATCCTTTTTTTCATTATACTACCCCTACTCTTCTTATGTATTTAATTATTTCATCATATCTTTGTTTTCTCTTTTTTAAGATATTTTCTTTTCTCTCATTTGATAAATCTTCATCATATTCTTCTACTAAATTATCAGAAATTATATGTAAGTATGAAAACATTACTCCACTTTTTTCTGCTCCTAATGCCATATTTCCTATTTCTGGATCAACAAACTGAAAATCTCTTTTTACATCTCCTACCCAATATTTAGTTTCTTCTAAAACACTTGCAAGATTATAGTGTTTACCATGTATAATATTATCTCCTTGTATATTTTCAAATACATTTTTCCATCTTATTTCTGTTCCATAAACATTACTTATATCACCTGTTGCTATATACTCATTTGGCAATACTCCTTTTCTTAATGTTCCTAATTTTCCTATATATATAACCTTTTTAACACCATATTTTCCGTAAAAGTTCTACAATCGCTTTTGATATATCTCCCCAATATGTATGTTTACATCCTAGTAATATTCCGATTACCACCGTCTTAACATCTTCCATTTAAATTCACCGATTACCATACCATATTCTATCATCTGAAAGGCTTTCTAATTGTTCTACATATCCTAAAAACACTGTTTCTACTTTTGGAATATCTTTTAAATTTTCCTTTTTTAATTGTTTTAATATATCTTCATATTCTATATTTTCTACAATAACTTCTTTTTCTACTCCTCTTATATCTAATGCTGTTTTAATAATATTACCATAATGAAATATATAATCTATACCTGGATAACAATTTAAATATGCAACATTTCCGATTAATTTCTATTGTTGGCCTCTTATAATTAAATCTCTTATTCTTTTCTTTTTTTATTTGTTTATCATCTCTTATATATTTTCCTCTTACAATTATTTTTTGTATATCTTTATCATATATCTTATCATTTACTTTTAGTTCAATATATTCTTCTAAAGATTCCCCCATCGAGTGTTCTTCTATTACTTCTTCTCTAGATCTCTTACTCATAATTATATTATTCTCCTACATATCTCAAATAATCTTTTTCATGATTAATCTTTCTCTTCATTTTTTATCATTTGTATATGTAATTCTTTTAATTGTTCTTCAGATATTTTTGATGGTGCATTTACCATTAAATCTCTTGCTTTTTTGTTTTTAGGAAATGCTATTACTTCTCTAATACTTGTTTCTTCTGCTAAAAGCATAACAAGTCTATCAAGTCCTGGTGCCGCTCCTGCATGTGGCATTGCTCCATATTCAAATGCTGTATATAGTGCTTTAAACTTTTCTTGCAAGTCTTCTTTACTATATCCTGCTATTTTAAATACTTTTTCCATCATTTCTATATCATAATTTCTAACTGCTCCAGATGTAACCTCAAATCCATTACATACTGCATCATATTGGTATGCTTTTACACTTAGAGGATCTACCTTGTCTATATCTTCTTTTGATATTTGTGGCATTGAAAATGGATTATGTGCAAAGTCTATTTTACCTTCATCATTTAATTCATACATTGGAAAATCTACTATAAAGCAGAATCTGAATGTATCTTTTTCTATTATATCTAGTTCTTGTCCAAGTTTTATTCTTGTTATACCTGCTATTTTTTCTGCCTTTTCTTTTACACTATTTGTAATTATAAACACAGAATGATTATTATTATCAAATTCCAATAATCTTTCTTTTTCAATATAATCTTTAGTTCCTACTATTTCTTTAACTTTTTCATTTTTTTCTAATATACTGTTTTTTAAATCTTCTGTTACAAATTTAGATATACCTCCAGATATTTCACCATTTTGTACTTTGTAATAATATATTTGTTCTTCTGTTTCTTTTTTTACTTCTTCTACAATCTTATCATATTCTTTTCTTGTAAGTATTTTAGGTATAACAATACCATATGTATTTTCCTTAATAATCATAGCATCTTTTCTAATTTCTTCCATTTCTTTTGATATATTTACATTTAAAAGTACATTTCTTAAATCTGGCTTATCTATACCAAAATATTCTAAAGAATCACTATAACTTATTCTTCTAAATCCTACATTATCTACCTTTTTATCTGTATTCTTACTAAATACATTATAAAGAAGCCCTTCTATAACCTTTAAAACATCTTCTTGTTCTGCAAAACTCATTTCAAAATCTATTTGGTAAAATTCACATGGTGATCTATCTGCTCTAGGATCTTCGTCTCTAAAACATGGTGCTATTTGGTAATATTTATCAAAACCTGACATCATAAGTAATTGTTTAAATTGTTGTGGTGCTTGTGGTAATGCATAAAATTCACCTTTGTGTAACCTACTTGGCACTAAATAGTCTCTTGCTCCTTCTGGTGATGAATTTGCAAATATTGGTGTTTGAATTTCTACAAAACCTAAACTATCCATATAGTTTCTTACATCTTTCATTATTTTTGATCTAAGTATAATATTTTTATGTATATCACTATTTCTTAAATCTAAAAACCTATATTGTAATCTTAAATCTTCCTTATTATTTCTATAATCACTGTTTATCTCAAATGGTAGATTTACTTTTGCTCTTCCTAAAACTTCTATTTCTTCCCCATTTATTTCTATATCACCTGTTGGTATATTAGGGTTTTTATTTTCTCTTTCTACAACTTTTCCTTTTACTCTAATTGTACTTTCTGCAGGAACCTTACTATATTTTTCTATTAATTTTTCATCACGAATTACTACTTGTGTTATTCCATAATGGTCACGTATGTCTATAAATGTAAGACCTCCATAGTTTCTTATCTTTGATACAAATCCTGCTATTGTTACTTCTTCTCCTATATTTCCTATTCTAAGTTCATTACAATTATGTGTTCTGTACATATTTTTCTCCTATTTCCTATTTTTCTATTAGATTATATCATAATCCTTTAATGTTATACATATTTTAATATATTTTTACTACTTTCTTCTACATATTTTTCTATTTCTTTTTTCCTATACACATATATATATGATGGATGGTATATTGTTATAGTATTATATCCAAGCTCAATAATTTTCTTTTTTAAATATTTTTCAACAAGTCTACCAAGAAGTACAACTACTTTAGGTTTTACTATACTTAATTCATAAACAAGATTTTCAATACAATTTTCTATTTCCAAAATATCTGGATATCTAATCTTACCTTCTTTATCTAGTGGTACACATTTTACCATATTTGACCTATAACATGAAATATTACTATTTTCTTCTAATAATCTTTCTTCTATCATTTTTATTAATTTTCCACTATTTGTATTTTCTGAAAGTGGCATTTCATCTTCTGTTTCTTTCATCTTTGCAGATATACCCAAAAACATTATATCTGATTTTCTCATATTCTCTATTAAAGGTTTTTGATTACATGATATATTACATCTATTACATTTTGTTATTATATTATCATTACTATTATTGTTTTCCACTTTTTTACTCTTTTCATCATTTAAATTATTTGTGTCTATAACAAACTTTTAAATTTCGAACTTTCCTTAAACTTTAATATATATGATTATATCATATTATATATATACTTTTAAACAAAAAGGTTGTTAACAAAATTATTTACAACTTTATTAACAACCTAATATTTATTCTAACTCTATATATTTCAAATTTCTTTATCTAATTTATTATTCCCTTTATTTACAATTGAAAATGACTACAATATACTATTATTTCATATAATCTGGGATACTTGCATAATTTGATGCTGATGTACAGTTGCTAAATATACTATAAGTATTTCCTCCTTTTTCTTTAACTTTCTTTGCAAACTCTATAATAACTTCTGGGATAATTGTTAATCTAGTACAACCACTAAATACACCATAAGAACTTGTTATATTTACATTATTTTCAAATAATCTTTCTGGAATATTTGTTAGGCCTGTACATTCTGAAAATACATATGAAAAAGTTGTTGCATTCACATTATTTTCAAATAATCTTTGAGGGATATTTTTTATATTCTGTGCCCCTCTAAATGTACTCATTACTTTACTTGTAATTTTCTTGCTAAATAACCATTCAGGTATTTCTGTTAATTTAAGTCCTTCATACTCTATAGGTATTCTATCTGGCTCTGGCTCATATATTTTAGAAACATTTGGAATTATAATAATATTCTCTTCATTTTTTTCTAATATTTTACCCCATTGCAATATTTCTATCTCATACTCTGAATAATTTCGCATAGAAAAGTCTTTAATATTTTTAAATTTCAAAACATATTCACCTGGATTATATTCTTTTTCATATTGTACAGTATATAAGTCTGTAAGTTCTCCTTTTTCTCCATCACCGTAGTCTACTTCTATAGGATCTACATTCATTATGCTTGAGTATGTACTACCCCCAAATGGTATTCTTACCTTATTTTTTACTCTAAGCTTTAAAATCATCTTATCCTTATCTTCTTCTGGTATTGTAACACCACCTACTGTCTTAGGCCATGATTCTGTTGAAGAAGTTCCACCTGATGAAAATCCACCTGCTACTGTACCTTGTATAACATTTAATACATTAGCCTTCGTATCAATAACATTTCCTTTCTTATCTGTTATATCATCTCCTACTATATTGTATTTGTTAGTAAACTCAGTTGTAGATAGTGCAATCTCTGCCTGTGGATTTGGTTGTCCATTTTCAAGTGCTTTTGCTTTTAAATTTGTATAGCTTAACTTTGCTGTGTCATACAGTTCTGCTTTTGCTTGTGCTTTTTGTGCTTCTTTTGATTTTGCTATAAGTCCATTTTCTCCCATTGTCATTTGTATTGCTACTGCTGCTAAAAGTAACATTATAACTATGGTTATAACAAGTGCAATTAATGTTATTGCATTCTTATTCTTTCTATTTTTCATTAGTAAATATTCCTTCCACATCTAATTAATTACATTTTAATTATACTAGTATATTATTTCTATATATATTACACTATTTTAATACTAATTTCACTTGCTTTTTTATAACAAAAAGTAGAAGAAGAATCAGGATTAAGACAATATGGTAAATCTAAGGAACATCGTCCTACTCCTATTGTTCAAATGGGGCTTTTCATGGATGGTAATGGTATACCTTTAGCTTTTAACATTTCTTCTGGTAATACTAATGAACAAATAACACTTACCCCCTTAGAAGAAAAAATACTACATGACTTTAACCTTTCAAAGTTTGTAGTTTGTACTGATGCAGGTCTTTCTTCTTACGTTAATAGGAAGTTTAATGATAAGCACAGCAGATTTTTCATTACTACACAATCAATAAAGAAACTTAAAAAACATTTAAAAGAATGGGCATTAAACCCTAATGGTTGGAGATTAGATAATACTAACAAGAAATATACATTAGAAGAAATTAATAGTAATTATGATAATTTTAAGGATAAGATATTTTTTAAAGAACGTTGGATAAATGAAAATAATTTAGAACAAAAACTAATTGTTACATATTCTCTTAAATACAAGTATTACCAACAAGAGATTAGAAACTCTCAAATAGAACGTGCAAAAGATAAATTAAACTCTAAATCTTTTAAACTAGATAGATATAACCAAAATGATTTTAAACGTTTCATTAGAAAAACTAATATAACTAGTGATGGTGAAATTGCAGAAAAGAAAGTATTTAGTTTAAATACTGAAATAATTAAAAATGAAGAACAATTCGATGGTTTCTATGGTGTATGTACTAATCTTGAAAAAGATGTACATGAAATCATACGTATAAACAAGAGAAGATGGGAAATAGAAGAAAGCTTTAGAATATTGAAAAGTGAGTTTAAGACAAGACCTGTATATTTAAGTCGTGATGATAGAATTACAGCACATTTTACCACTTGCTTCCTATCTCTTGTAATTCTTAGATTTTTAGAAAAAAGATTAGATGAAAAATATACTAGTCACCAAATTATTACAACTCTTAAAAAAATGAATGTACTTGAAAAGTTAGAACAAGGACACATTCCATTATATACTAGAACAGACTTAACAGATGATTTACATGATAAATTTGGGTTTAGAACCGATTACCAGATTATAACCGATGCAAAAATTAAAAAAATTTTAAAAAATACTAAAAAGTAAAAAAAATTGTGCAACTTTTAAAAGCCTCAAACTCTTGATACTGTTAGAGTTTGAGGTTTTAACTGTCAAATTTGAGTTTACAATTGAAAATGACTACAATATACTATTATTTCATATAATCTGGGATACTTGCATAATTTGATGCTGATGTACAGTTTCCAAACATACTATAAGTATTTCCTCCTTTTTCTTTAACTTTTTTTGCAAATTCTACTATACCATCCGAAATACTTGTTAATCCTGTACATCCATAAAATGTCAATGAAAACCTTATCACATTTACATTATTCTTAAACAGCCCCTCTGGGATGCTTGTTATTCCACTACATCCATCAAATACACTAGCAAAACTTGTTACATTTACATTATTTTTAAATAACCCTTCTGGAATACTAACTATACTATTATTTAGTCCAAATTGACTCATAACTTTACTTGCAGCTTTCTTACTAAATAACCATTCAGGTATTTCTGTTAATTTAGGACTTTTATAGTATATAGGTATTTTATCTGGTTCTGGTTCATATATTTTAGATACATTAGAGATTTGAATAATATTTTCTTCATTTTTTTCTAATATCTTTCCCCATTGTAATATCTCTATCTCAAAATTTTCATCCCCACCCATCCCAAAGTCTTTAACATTTTTAAATTTTAAAACATATTCTCCTCTATTATATTGCTTATAATAAATATCATATAAATTAATTCTTCCTTTTTCTCCATCACCATAATCTACTTCTATAGGATCAATCTCACTTAAGCTATAGTAATAACTACCAAATGGTATATTTGTATTATTTTTTACTATAAGCTTAAATATCATCTTATCCTTATCTTCTTCTGGTATTGTAACACCGCCTACTGTCTTAGGCCATGATTCTGTTGAAGAAGTTCCACCTGATGAAAATTCACCTGCTACTGTACCTTGTATAACATTTAATACATTAGCCTTCGTATCAATAACGTTACCTTTCTTATCTGTTATATCATCTCCTAATATATTGTACTTGTTTGTAAACTCAGTTGTAGATAACGCAAGCTCTGCTTGTGGACTTGCCTCTCCATTTTCAAGTGCTTTTGCTTTTAAATTTGTATAGCTTAACTTTGCTGTGTCATACAGTTCTGCTTTTGCTTGTGCTTTTTGTGCTTGTTCTGACTTTGCAATTAACCCATTTTCTCCCATTGTCATTTGTATTGCTACTGCTGCTAAAAGTAAAATTATAACTATGGTTATAACAAGTGCAATTAATGTTATTGCATTCTTATTCTTTCTATTCTTCATTAGTACATATTCCTTCCATATCTAATTAATTACATTTTAATTATATTAATATATTATTTCTACATATATTACACTATTTTAATACTAATTTTACTTACTTTTTTATAACAAAAAAAGATGATTACACATAACCATCCTTTCATATATTTACTCATATTACTTAAGATTATAATATTTCTAGTACAGCCATTTTAGCATTATCTCCACGTCTTGGGTTTAATTTAACTATTCTAGTATAACCACCAACTCTTCCTTCTTGGTTTTTAGCTATTTCACCAAAAATCTTAGCGATTACATCTGTACCTTTAACCTTATTAACTTTTTTCATTATTTGTCTTCTAGCATGTAATCTTGAAGGTAAATCTTTTTCTCTTTTTTCAGTAGTTTCTACTTTAACTACTTTGTTGTATTCTTTACCATTCTTACTTACAGCTTTTTCTGTTACTTTACGTCCATTAGCATCTAACTTAGCTTTAATAACTTTTTGATCAACTAGTTCGAAATTATCTTTTTCTTTTACTGCTAGTGATACTATGCTATCTGCTATTGCTTTAACTTCTTTAGCTCTATCTTCTGTTGTTGTTATTTTACCATGTAAGAATAGATCTGTTGTTAATGTTCTTAGCATTGCTAATCTTTGATCTGTAGGTCTTCCTAGTTTTCTCATTTAATTGTCCTTTCCTTATTTGTCTTCTTTTTTAAATTCTAATCCTAATTCTTCAACCTTATTAACTATTTCTTCTAAAGATTTTGCTCCTAAATTTTTAAATTTCTTAACTTCTTCTTTAGTGTATGAAATTAAATCTCTAACTGTTTTTATTTCTTTAATTTTCAAACAATTCATAGGTCTTTTACTAAAATTTAAATCTTCAACTTTTGTATCTAATACTTCAGTATCTTCTTCTTTTTTAGGTTCTAGCATAACTTGTACTTTTTTAACAATTTCTGTTAGGTCTATAAATAGTTCTAAGTGGCTTGACATTATCTTAGCTGCTAAACTAATTGATTCTTCTGTTGTTAAGCTACCATCTGTCCAAACTTCTAAAACTAATCTATCATAGTCTGTTCTATCACCAACTCTTGTGTTTTCTATAACATAGTTAACTTTTTTAACTGGTGTAAAGATTGAATCTATTGCTATATAATTTATATCTTCATTTTCCTTCTTATTTCTATCTACTGTATTATATCCTCTACCTTTTTCTACAGTAAGTTCCATTACAAGGTTTGCTCCTTCTGAAGCTGTTGCTATTACTAAATCCTTATTTAATACTTCAATACCATCTACTGTTTTTATATCACCTGCAGTTATTACTCCTGCACCTTTATGTTTTAAAGTTAATTTTTTTGGTTCTTGTGTATCCATTTTAAATCTCACAGATTTTAGATTTAAAATTATTTCCATAACATCTTCAACTATATTTGGAATAGTAGTGAATTCATGTTGAACTCCTTCAATTTTAACCCCTGTTATTGCTGCTCCAGGTAATGATGATAATAATACTCTTCTTAAAGCATTACCAAGTGTTATACCATAACCTCTTTCTAATGGTTCACATACAAACTTCCCGTAATTGTTTATTCTATCATCTACTAAGCATTCAATATTTGGTTTTTCAAACTCTATCATTATTCCTCCCGAACTTATAAGTTATTATTAATATATCCTCATAGTATATTAATAATACTTTTAAGCAAATTTCTATATATATTTTTAAAGTTAAGCACAAGTACCTATTTTGAGTAAAGCTCAACTATTAAGTGTTCTTCGATTGGAAGATCAATTTCTTCTCTTTCTGGTAATCTTAAAACTTTTATACTTAATTCTTTTTCATTAACATCTAACCATTCTACAACTGATGCTACATGCTTTTCAGTTAAGTTTAATTTTATCATTGGATGTTCTTTTTTAGCTTCTCTTACTGCTATAACATCACCTTGTTTTACTAGGTATGATGCTATATCTGTTTTTACTCCATTTACTTCTATTGCTCCATGTGAAATCATTTGTCTTGCTTGTGGTCTAGTTTTAGCAAAACCTGATCTAAATAATATATTGTCTAATCTACTTTCTAATATTTGAAGTAAAATTTCCCCTGTTATTCCTTTTCTTCTTGAAGCTTTTTCAAAATATCTTCTAAATTGTTTTTCACTTACATCATATATAAATTTAGCTCTTTGTTTTTCTCTTAATTGCACACCATATTCGCTTAACTTTTTGAAAGATTTTTTAGGTTTTCTTTCAGAAGTTTTGTTTATCCCGATATATGTTGGGCTAATTCCTAAAGCTCTACATCTTTTAAGAACTGGAACTTTAAATCTTGCCATGTTTCTCTCCTTTTCTTATATTTTCATTATAATTATCTATTTACTTTAATTAAATTTTATTATTTTACTTGAAATTACACATTCACCAAACTATGGTCTTCTTCTTTTTGGTGGTCTACATCCATTGTGTGGAATTGGTGTAACATCTTTAATACTTGTTATTTCTAATCCTGCAGTTGCAATTGATCTAATTGCTGTTTCTCTACCTGAACCTGGTCCTTTTATATATACTGCTACTGATTTTAATCCCATATCTGCTGCTTTTTTAGCTGCTGCTTCTGCTGCTTCTCCAGCTGCAAATGGTGTACTTTTTCTTGAACCTTTAAATCCTAAGTCACCAGCACTTGCCCAAGTTATTACATTTCCTGCTTTATCTGTAATTGTAACTATTGTATTATTAAAACTTGCATGTATATGTGCTGCTCCTGCATCAAAAGTTAATTTCTTTCTTCTTGTTGCTTTTTTCTTTGCTACCTTAGCCATTACTTACTTTTCCTCCTATATTACTATATTAGTGCTTATTTCTTTTTAGATCTACTTACAACTTTTTTAGGTCCTTTTCTAGTACGAGCATTTGTCTTAGTTCTTTGACCTCTAACAGGTAAGCCTCTTCTATGTCTTAATCCTCTATAGCATCCTATTTCTCTTAATCTCTTTATATCTAATGCTATTTCACGTCTTAAATCACCTTCTACAGTGTAATTAGTTATTTCTTTTCTTATATCATTAACTTGTTCATCTGTTAAATCTTTTACCCTAGTATCTGGATTAATATTCACTTTTTTTAATATCTTATTTGATAATGTTCTACCTATTCCATAGATATATGTTAGTGATATTTCCACTCTTTTTTCTCTAGGTATATCTACTCCCGCTATACGAGCCATAAATTTAATCCTCCATTTTTTAATTAAAATTTATTTTGTTTTTATTTTTTAAGTATATATAATCTAAAATCAGTTTGAAATGTAGAAAATATATAGACAAATAACAAAGGATGAGGTTCTCTCTTATTTACCTATATAATTTCTAGTACTAACTCTAGACATATATTTACATATACAAGTCCTAGCCGCAAACTGTATATCCCTAAATCTATATTTTTATTTTATTAATATTAAATATTATCCTTGTCTTTGTTTGTGTTTTGGGTTATCACATATAACTCTTACAACACCTTTTCTTTTTATAACCTTACATTTATCACACATTGGTTTTACTGATGGTCTTACTTTCATTTTTTCCTCCTATTTTCCTCTCCAAGTTATACGACCTCTATTTAAGTCATATGGTGAGATTTCTAGTTTTACTTTATCTCCTGGTAATATTTTAATATAATGCATTCTTAATTTACCAGATATATGTGCAAGCAGTTCATGTCCATTATCAAGCCTTACTTTAAAAGTAGTATTTGGTAATGTTTCAATCACTGTACCTTCTAACTCTATTAGTTCTTCTTTTGGCACTTTATCCCCCATTTTTTTGTATTTTTTTAATAGCTTTATCTTTAAAAAGCCATTAAATTACTTCTATCATGATACCATTATTTCCCTTTTAAGTCAATATTTCTGGCTCATTATCTGTTATTAAAATGGTATTTTCATAATGTGCTGACATTTTTCCATCTAAAGTTACAACAGTCCATCCGGTCTTTATCATTATCAAGGATTTCTGCTGAGCCTTCTACAACCATTGGTTCTACTGCAAGTGTCATTCCCTTTTGTAATCTTGGCCCTATTCCTTTTCTTCCATAATTAGGCACACCTGGATCTTCATGCATACTTTTTCCGTATTCCATGTCCTTGATATTCTAGTATAACATCAAATCCATTTTTCTGAACATAGCTTTCTATAGCATGTGATATATCACCTATCCTATATCCAACTTTTGCAAATTTTATTCCTTCATAAAATGCATTTCTTGTAACTTCTAGTAACTTTTTAGTATTTTTGTTTACATTTTGTCCTACTTCATATGTTCTTGCCATATCTACATGATATCCATCTTTTTCTATAACTAAATCTATTGTTACAATATCTCCGGTCTTTTAATACAACTTTTTTAGATGGCACTCCATGTATTATTTGTTCATTTACAGAAATACATGCATGTCCTGGAAATGCTGGCTTTCCTTTATGAAAATTTGGATAATTATATTCTGCTGATCTTGCTCCATTTTTTTCTATTATATTTTTAATCAAATTATTTAATTCCCATGTAGAAATACCGGGCTTAATAAATCTTTTGACTTCTTTTTGAATTTCTTTCATTATCTTCCCGTTATTTCTCATGATATTAATTTCTTTTTCTGATTTTATTTCAATCATTTTTTTTACCTTCTATATACCAAACTATTTCTTTTAATAAGTCTTTACTTGTCTTATTAAGTGAACTTGTTGCATTTACTGTAAATAATTTTCCAGTATTCTTATAATAATCTACAAGTTCAAATGTTTTTGCATAATATTCTTTTAATCTTTCTACAATTTTTTCTTCTGTGTCATCTTTTCTTTTTATCAAAGGAGTATCACACTTATCACAAATACCTTCTGTAAGAGGTACTGCTGTTTTTAAATTATATACTGATTTACATTTTGGACATACAATCCTATTTTTTATTCTTTCTATTATTTCTTTTTCAGGTGTTTCCAAATTTATAACAGCAGTTATATTTTTCTTAATCTTTTTAAGTAGATTATAGAATCCATCTGCTTGTTCTTTTGTTCTTGGAAATCCATCTAAAATGAATCCATCATTACAATCTATAAGTTTTAATCTTGCTTCAACGATCTTAAACATAAATTCATCTGGAATTAAATGTCCTGCTTCCATATATTCTTTTAAAATTTCCGCATCTTTATCATTACGTTTAATTGTATCTCTTAATATATCTCCTGTTGAGATATGTGGTATGTCATAATATTGTGATAACAATGTACCTAAAGTACCTTTACCAGTTCCTGGTGCTCCTAACATAATTATAACCATTTGTTTCCTCCTTTGTATTTTGGATATAAAACTTACTTTATGCAAGTAGCTAAAATTATTTTAATTAAAACCACTTGCATAAACTATCTTTCTTTATTTATTTTTATTCTAAAAATCCCTTATAATGTTTTAACATTAATTGTGATTCTAGTTGTTGTACTGTTTCTATAGCAACCCCAACAATAATTAGTATTGATGTACCTCCAAATCCTATACTAACTGAAGTAAAGGCATTTGCAAGTATTGGTGCAATTGCTATAAAACATAGGAATAGTGCTCCAAATCCTGTTAATTTTATAACAACATTACTTAAAAAGTCTGTTGTTGGTTTTCCTGCTCTTATTCCTGGTATATATCCACCATTTTGTCTTATATTCATAGCTATTTCTGCTGGATTAAATACTGCAAGTGTATAGAAGAATGTAAATCCTACTATTAGTATCATATATAATACTGCATGTCCTACAAGTGCCCAAACATTTGCATTTGATAATGATGTTGCAACACTTATACTATATAACCAATCTGCAAATGATCCTGTTCCAATTTGTCCTGAAAAGAAAATTTGGATTATCATTGCTGGAAAAGCCATAAATGATGATGCAAATATTATTGGCATAACACCTGCCATTACTGGCTTAATTGGTATAAATGTATTTTGTCCTCCATACATCTTTCTTCCAACGATTTTTCTTGAATATTGTACTGGTATTTTTCTTTCTGCTATATGTACATATACTACTGCAATTATTAATACCATTACACCTATTATAATTGCTATAGCTGTTATCATATTTTGAACATTTATTTGTCCTGCAGAAGATGTTATTCCGAGATACAAGTCTAATAACTGAATTTGGTAATGATGCTACAATCCCTGCAAATATTAGCATTGAAATTCCGTTACCAATACCATTTTTTGTAATTTTTTCTCCTAGCCATACTAAGAATGCAGTACCTGCCAAGAATGACATTACAACTGTAATACCTGTCATCCATCCTGGGTTTACAAATAATCCTTGTCTACTATATGCAATATATAGTCCTGCTCCTTGTATTAATGCTAGTATAAAAGTTATTATCTTTGTATATCTGTTTATTTTTTGTTTTCCTTGTTCTCCACCTTCTTTCATCATCATTTCTAGTGA
>QWCT01001136.1_pt1 | contig 14422 bp, 18 predicted proteins | sample 1972681 | NCBI WGS metagenome assembly QWCT01 (sample SAMN09866701, study PRJNA288562) | Human oral metagenome isolate pre3_saliva, whole genome shotgun sequencing... | isolation source: mouth | host: Homo sapiens | place: USA: California | reverse complement strand
CAAAAGAATAGATGTAAACGAAGAAAATATTGATGAAATTGCTAGGGAATATGGTTTAGGAATTAGCAGACATAACAAAGAAAAAGGTACTATAACTTTTGGATTACTGGATAGCAACGGAGAGATAGAAAGCAAAAAGAAAATTAAACTGGATAGACTTATGGAGCAGGAGCAAGGAAGCTTCACAGACCCAAGTGAGAACATTTTTATATATAGTAACTTTTTTAGAGATAGATCCAGAGAGAAAGAAAATAACAAAGCATTTGAAGAATTATTAGAAGCCGAAAGAGAAAAACAAATTGAAAAGGAGCTGGTAAAAGTTATGGAAGAAAAAGAAAAGAGTATAAAAGAAGTTGTAAATAGTTTAATAAAAAATAAAGAAAATCAATATAATAGAGAACTTGAAAGAGAAAAAGAAGTTGAGAAGTTGCTTGAAAGCAATCACAAAGATTACAAACAAGATGAAAAGAATATTGTTGAATTAGAACAAGATTTTAAAAATAAACAAGCCGAAATACCAAGCCTAGAAACAAATGTAAAAGATTATACTAAAAATAAATCTCTTATTATAGAAGAAGATTTACCTGGCAAAGAAATTAAAGTAACTGAAAAAACTGATATAGCAGATGAAAAGGCTAAGGAAGTTGAGAGATTAAAGGCACTATTGGAACAAGCACAAGCCGAGTATAACATTGCTAACAATGAGAAAGAACAAGCTATTTCAGAGCTAGAAAATACAAAAGATAGAATAGAAAACCTTGATAATTTAATTAAGAGTACCGAAAAGAAAATAATTGATAATAAAGGGAAAATTATATCTATACCAAGAGAAATTACAGAATTAAAAGAAGGATTAGAAGAAAAGAAAAATGTTATAGCTTCTAACCAAGAAGAATTGAAAAAGGTATCTAATAATGTAAAGATTAGGAAACAAGAATATAGAGAAATTAAAGATACTGGAATGGAAAAAGTATTGGAATATGAAAGTATTATGAGAGATTTATTTAATAAACAATTAGAGGCAGAGGAACAACACAAGCAAGAAGTTGCAGATAGATACCAAAAAGAGATTGAAGAATATCAAAATAATCTTAAAAGACAGAATGCAGAATGGGATAAAATAAATAAATTAAATGCAGATATTAGAGAACAAGTAAGGCTTGAAAGAGAGCAAAAAGCACTTGCTAAGAAAAAAGAATTACAAAAACAAAGAGCGAAAGAAGAACACGAAAGAAAATTACAATTAGATCTTCAGGAATTTATAAAATTAATAGATAAAGGAAAAATTGAGGATAAAGATTTAATTGAAATGTTTGAGGATTTAGAAGAATATCAAGAAATAAGAAATTCTAATACAGTTCAGTATTTAATGGATATAAAATCTGTTTTAGAAACAGTAAATAGGGATATTTCAACAGAAAAATTTTATGGAAATACAGAAGAAGTAAAGAAATGTATAAATTATAATGAAAAGTTATTAGAAAGAATTTCTAAATATATGAATAATACAGATTTTGAAGAAGAAAAAGAGCTTGAAAGATTTGAAAAAACTAAAAATAAATCAATCTCTGAAGAAGTTATAGAAGATGATTTTGTAATTGATAAGAAAGGAGATTTTGAATATGGCAGATAATAAACTTGATATAACAATGATGATTGAGCGAAATTATAGTATACTTTCTAATTTTGAAAGTAAGATACAAAACTTTTTTGAAAGTTATAAGAATGTGGATACCAAGATAGTTGAGAAAGAAACGGCTTTTTTAAATGTTGAGCAAGAATTAAAACAATTTATGCAAGAATACAAAAATATATTAGAAGCTACCAGAGAAGAATTTAAAATAGAACTTGCTAAGGAACAGAAACAATTTATAGAAATAGCAAATGCTAATACCAAAGAAGTTTTAAATGCTAGAAAAGAAGAATTAACAGATATTATAGAGCAGGAAAAACAAAAGGTACTCCTAAAAACAGAAAAGGTTATAACTATTTTAGAAAACTTCCAAGATAACATAAATTCTAAGATGAACGACATTTTAAAAACTCTCCCTGGTAATTTAGAAAATGCTACACAAGAATATATTAATAATGCCATTTCAGATGCAAAGAAGATAGGAAGTACCTTAAAAACTGATGTAGAAGAATATAAAGCAATTTTATTCCAAGAGCTAAAAAAATATAAAGCAGATATAATCCGAGAAGTAGAAAATACTAATATAGAACTAAAAAAGAGTACCACAGAGATTAAAGCAGTTGCAGAGAATATAAAAAAAGATAGCGATAATATAAATAGATATTCAAAATATGTTACTGATGATTACCGTAGATTAAACAACAATTTAGATCGCATTAATAAAGGTACTGTAAAGCTTAATTATATTTTAAGTGGTACTAATAATTCTTTTATCTTAAAGAGAACATATATTCTTTTATTTTCAATTATAAATGTTCTTTTTATTCTAAGAATAATAATACCAAATACCTATAAAATTAATTTCAAAAGTAAACTTGTAATGAATATTATAATTATTGCAGGAGCAATATTAATTATATTATCATTCCTAGATTTAGTATATTCAATATTTATTCATTTTTTTGGAGAAGAAATAAAAGAAATTGAAGATTAAATTTTATAAAATAGACACATTTTACCACTTGTGTCTATTTTTATATTTAAGGGGAACACCCCTTAACAACCCCCTATTATACAGCAATTTCTCCCAAGCCACCCCGACAAGCAGGGTAGCTTTTGGGAGGCTTCGGCGTTGCTAGTTCTTATAAACCACCACTTCATAGCCACCTTTGTTACTTTTCTTATCAGTCCGTGGAGAAAAACGAGATTATTTGCTTGTAATCAATCTGTAAAATTTCAAGCATTTTAGTTGACATATATTAAGTTTTATAGTATAATAAATATGTACAGAAAATAATACATAATTTAAAACATATAAAATTAGAAAGGGGGTTTTTATGGAAGTTGTAGGAGTTACTAAATTAAGATGTAATTTAAAAGAGTACCTAGAAAAAGTAACGGAAGAAAATACTGATATTGTAATTAAAAGGCAAAACAATCAAGACAGTATAGTATTGATTAGTTTAGAAAAATATAATAAGTTATTAAAAGGAGTTGATAATAAAAATAAAAAATAAAAAATGTAAGTAATCAATCAGAAAGATTACAAGCAATTATCTTAAATTTTAAAGGGAGTGATTAAATGTTAAATAGCACATTTGGTTTAAATAAGGATTATTTAAAGTTTATTGATAAGGAAAATTCGTTTCAAAATGAAAATGAAGATAGTTATACACTAATATTTGTTAGTGGAGCAAAAGAAGTATTTAAAAAAATAGGAATAAAAAAAGCAGTTATAAATTACATAGAGCTTCATAAAGAAAATTTAGAATTATCAATACAAAAAACTGAAAATGTAAGTAATCAATCAGAAAGATTACAAGCAACTAATAAAGAAGAAATAGATAAAAATGTAAGTAATCAATCACAAATATTTCAAGCAGATAAAAATAATAATGCATTAGAAGTTTTTAATTCTATACCAGTTGAAAGATTAAAAAGATTATTTACATTAGAAAATATAGATTTTTTAGAAAAATTTATAGAAACACAAAGAGTTGCAGTTATTACAGGAGAACCAGTAATCCCAGATTTTTATAGAAAATTGAGTAATAATAAATCTGTATCAATAAGAATGAATGAAGATATATACAACAGATTAAAAAAACATTCAATAGATATTGGAGAAACTGTTGCAACTATAACAAATTATCTTTTTGATATGTACTTAAAAGAAATAAAAAAATAGTGAATTGTTTGTAATCAATCATAAATATTTCAATCAATATATAAAAAAGGAGTGATAAAATGGCAACATTAACTTATAACGAAAATGATATTGTTATATTAACAAAAAAAGAATATAACAAAATGATGAAAGAAATAAGAAATTATAGATACTTAAAAAAAATAGAAAGTAGAATGGAAGACATTAAAAATGGTAAAGGAATATTAAAACCAGTACCAACAGAGGTTGAAGATGAATAAAAAACAAGTACTATGGCATATAGAAGCATTAGAAGAATATTCAGAGTGGCAGAATGAAGATTTAAAGAAAGCTAATAAAATAACTAAACTAATTAAGGAAATACTTAGAGAGGGAGTTTTAAAAGGTACTGGAAAACCCGAAAGACTAAAATATAGTGGTGGATATAGCCGAAGAATAGACCAAGAACATAGACTTGTTTATGAAATTGAAAATGATATATTAGTAATTATTTCTTGTAAAGGACATTATGAAGATTAAAAAATGAAAGGGGAGAATTAGAAATAATGGAAAAGGGAAAAATATTGAGAAATTTAGAAAAGTTATTAAATAGAGATTTTGAATTTATAAATGCAGGAAGAATTTTAGTAGTTGCAAATAATAAGAATATTACAGGAGATTTAATAAATTCTATGTGTTTCAAATTGGATATAGACCCAAATAAAATATATAAAGCAGATTTAATAAAAATTATAGATTATATAAAAAGTTTGGAAAATATAGAATAATTTAATATATGTTTAAAATTAGTATATAAATAAAAGGGATATATAACTTACTAAAAATTAGAAAATTAAAAATATTGAAGAAATGGCACTTTTCAAGTGTTAAAAAATTATATTAGATGAAAGGGGGTTTTTTTAACAAATTGGAATATGGATATATAAGAGTATCAACTAATTTACAAGACCATACAAGGCAAGAAAAAGCCTTACTAGAATATGGTATATTAGCAGAGAATATTTATAGTGATATAGGAAGTGGTAAAGATTTTAATAGACCCCAGTACCAAAAGCTAATAAATAAAGTTATAAAAGCAGGAGATACATTGGTTATAACAAGTTTAGATAGATTAGGTAGAGATATGAAGCTAATCCTAGAAAATTATAATTTAATAGTAGATACAAGAGGAGTTACATTAATTAGCTTGGAGCAACCCGAATTAAATTCTACCAATCCTATTTTAAAAACTGTAATGCTTAGTATTTATACTATGTTAGCAGATATAGAAAGAAAAACAATGTTAGAGCGACAAAGACAAGCTTACAACAGTATGAAGAAAACAGATACTGGAAAACTAATAAGTAATAAAACTGGCGAAGTAGTAGGAAGAAAAAAGGCTTCACATAACTTTAAAAAAGAAGATATAGAACTTTTAAAGAATTGGATAGATAAGACCACAGAGCTAACAACAAATCAAGTTTTAAAAGCCTTAGATGTGTCAAGACCAACTCTATATAAATTAAAAAAGGAATACCTAGCAGGAGAATTAAAATGGAAGTAATGAGAGGAGTTACAGGAATAACAACCGAAGAATTTATTGAAAGATTTGATAAAGAAGAATTGACTGAAAATGATTTAAAAGTAATTTTAAATCTTGCTTTTTACCTTGAAAATACTGACAAACTAGAATGGGATATATTGGAGCATTCAAACAATTACAAAATTTTTAAAATAGGCAATAGATGTTTTTTACAAGTCCATTATCCAAATATGCAAATTTTTGAATTGAGATCCGAAAGATACTTATAAAAGGAGATAAAAACAGGTACTATGAATAAAGAAAAATTAGAAGAATTAAAGGGATTAAAAGAAGATATCAAAAACAAATATGAGGAAAACTTTAAACTTAATAATAATGTCATCCTTATAATGCTAGATGAAGATGAAGATGCCGAAAGTACAGTAGAATTTGTTACAATAATCAATTTAATCATTAATTTAGGTGAAAAATATAATTATAACTGTATTAGTATTTCAGAATTTTCAACAACAATAACAGAAAACTTAACATTATTAAAATTCACAAGAGCAAGAACTTTATAGATTTATAAAACAAAAAAGGCTTCTCAGTCAAATAGATTTGAGGGGAGAGAAAAGCCTTTTCTGTATAAAGTATTAATCTTATCAGTTGTATTATACCATAAAATTGAGAAAATGTAAGGAGTGATTATTATGAAAAAATTTTTTAAATTAATGCTTATATCTTTCTTATCAGTTGTAATTTCTATCTCTATATTTAAGGTAATGTTGTTTATAACACATTTTATAAAATTTTAATAAAAAATTATAATAAATGGGGTTGACAAATTTCATTTATTGAGATAGGAGGAATAATAAATGCTAACAACAAATGAATTTTTAGATAAATTTGACAAGGAACTTTTAACATTTGAAGAATGTAAAAAAATATCAGAGTTTTTACATTTTCAAAATACAGAAAATTCAACTTTTCAAGATGTAGAAAATTCCACTGGCTACCAAATTTTTAAAATCATTAATTTCAAAACTAAAAAAGAAAGGTATTTCCTTCAATTTCAAAGTGAAGCACAAGAATATAGAATTTTAGAACTAAAATATAAATATCCAATGTTTTTATAAAGGAGCTTCTATGCAATTAAAAAAAGAATTTTTAGAATTATCAACTAATTTCAATAATAACATCACAGAAGATAAATTATTATTTATTGGAATTTTTTTAAATTTCTATATGTCAAAAAGCAATTTTAAAAATAAATCAGAGTTACAAGAACATTTAAAATTATATTTCAATACAGATAAAAAACCAATAGAAATAATAAAAGAAGTTATAAACAATGAAAATATTGATATGAACTACTTATTAAATAGGTTATATTTAGCCCTGGTACATAAAAAAGAAAATAAAACTATTGATAAAAATACCTGGGAAAATTTTTTAGAAAATCTTTAAATACCAATAAAAAAAGTAGCCAAAAAGACTGGCCACTTTTTTTTTGTAACTTTCTTATGCAATATTCTATATGGAGTTTAAAATATTATATCATTTTTCCTATATATTTCAAAAAGAAATAAAAACACCACTTGTTCCAGCAAGTAGTGTTTTCAGTACCTTTCATCTTGAACAGACTATATAACAAATTATAACATATCCAACCAGAAAATAAAAACATCACCTATTCCAGTAAGTGATGTTTTAGTTCCTATTTATTCAATATTCCAAGCGATATATTGCTATATCTTAAATTTATTATACCATATTTTTTTATAAAAATAGCACCTATTGGAGTAAGTGCTATTTTAGTTCCATTTGCATTAATAATCGTTTTCAATTCAATTATAAACTTTTCTTTTTTAAATGTCAATGTTATAATTAATCGTTCCATTTTTCTTCTTTTCTCCTTGAGAACTTGAGAGGAGGTGTAAGATGAAAAAAGCATTTATAATCGGTTTCACAATAGCATTTTTATTGTTATTGTTCTTTTCAAAAAATGTCTATATAACTATTAATCTTTAAAGATTTTTTGTTATATAACATTTTTTGTGGGAATATAAGTCATTGGAGAGGCTTATATACTCTTTTTTTTATTTTTAAGAACTTTTAGAAAGTCAACAACCTACGATTTTTAGACTTATTTAAGGGTACTATAAGGACATTTTTGGGAATAATAAGACAATACATTTATATAAAATGTCTTATTTTTTTTAATGTGAGTTGATATTACAATATCAACTTACTTTTTTATTTTAAAGCCCTTAAAAACATTTTTAATTATTAAGGTATTAATTATACCACCTTAGTTATTAAAACTTTAAATTCGGCTATGCTATCAATTATTTTAACCAACCATCAAAAGTATTTTTAATATCCTTTTCATCTAGCTTCATTTCCTTTATTTTTTCATCTATTAATATCTTCAAATTTTTCTTTAAAATAGAAGTACCTTTATTTTTTATTTCATAAAATATAAGATTTTTAATTTCATTTTCTCTTGCGATAGCAACGATATTTTCAAAGCCCTTAGGTACTCCAAAAGTATCAACATATAATTTTAACAGTTCATCTCTATTAATAGTTTTATCTTCCACAAGTCCAACAATAATACCATAGAAAATATAATTATATACAGTTTTTTTCTTTAATTCATTTCTGTAAAGTAATAAGTTCAATTCCATTTTTTTACTCCTTTTTTTATTTATTATAACATTTTAGATCTTCAGTATGGTACTGGAAGCTTTTTTTTTATTCCCACTTTCTCACTTCCACCAGTGCCATTAGTAGTCCGTGGGAAAGAATGAAGATAGATAGAATGGCTTGTTACGGATTTTTTATTTAATTTCTCTATTAAACTATCTTTCTATTTTTAAATATTTATCTTTTATTTTTTAAATTTATGTTTTAAAAAAAATGTATTATTTTTAATTTCTAACAGTCCATATTTTTTTATTTTTAATACCAATATTTCTTTAAAATTTATGGACTATTAAAAATTGAACAGTCCATATAGCAGTCCATAAACTTTTTATTTAATATCAATGCTTTTTTATAGGTATGGACTACTGGGACTGTAAAAAGTCTAAAAATTCTTTTATATAGAAAAATATTAAGCTAAATAATTTTCCATATATATATAGGGTAATATTTAGCAGTCCATATAGTCCATAAATAAAAAAAATAATTGGTATATATAGTTTTTTTAATGGACTGTTCAATGGACTGTTCAAAATTAAGATTTTTAAAAAATTATTGATTTATAAAGATTTTTTAATGGACTGTTTAATGGACTGATATATGGAGTGTAAAGAATATAAAAAAAATATAAGAAATTAAAACAAAATTTTATTTTTTTAAAAAATAAAGTCCGTCAAAAAAATGTTCCTCAACAACTTTCATCTTTTTCCACGGACTGTTTGTAAAGGATACCAAAAAAGTATAATTAAAAAATAATTTGCAATAATCCCTTTTTAAGATATAAGATATTGCTTTTTATAAAATTGTATGTTAAAATTACTTCAGTAGCAATAAAATTGAAAGGGGGTAAAAGATGTTAGATAATAATATAAAAGTGGGAAATTTTTATAATAACATTGGTGCAGGTAGAAAAAGTGGCTATGAAGTTGCTAAAAAAGTATTAGAAGAAATGTATAAAAAAGATGAAGAAGTTCAAGTTTCTAAATTAGCAAAGCAATTAAGAGTAACTTATTCCACTGGAAGAAATTACCTTCTTAGGTTTTTAGAGGAAGAACTAGGAGTAACAACCAATTTAAAATATTATAGTTACAAAAAATAGGACATTAAAAAATATATATAAATAAAAGAAAAAATCACTACTGGCAATAGTGATTTTGATGATAAAAGAAATTGATAATAAATTTTCCCAACAACTCATTTTTAAAAATTTCTTTCCTTAGTTTGATTTTTTGTATTATACCATTAAACTAAATATATGTCAAAGAAATTTAACTATATATAGCACATTTCTTCACATTTCTTTAAATTACCTCAACATTTTTTATTTATCAAATTCTTAATAAAATTTCAACTTTAGTTTTCTTTTATACAAAATTATATTTTTTATATCCTTAAAAAAGTAAAGGAGAATAAAAAATATGAGTAACAAAATAATAATTAAACCATATCCCAAAGTGGAAAATTTAGAGGAAGATTTTAAATATACAAGTTTCACTGAAAAAGGAAAAGTTAAATATGAAGCTTTACCAGTTAGAATTATAGTGCAGTATATTTTAAATGCCAAAATGGTAGGAAAATACTTTTATAAAGATTATGCAAACTTTGACCACCCTTTTGAAAGTGATAAAGGCTTCATAAAATATTATGATGAAAAGTTAGGTATATGGAAGATTGCAGACACTTTTATTAAAGACAAAATAGATGAATTTTTTACTGATGAAGAAACAAAAGATATTATAAATTGTTGTAGGTTTGCAATGAATAAAGATACTAGAACATCTGACAATAAGATTTTATTTGTTAGTGTAGTCCACGAAATGAATAAGGTGCTTAAAAAATTAGGTAATCACTGGAATACATCATTTGAAAAAGGTTATCTTCCAGTAGCTTTTAAAAATGGTACTTTATTTTTAAATGTAAAAAAGGGGAAAATAGAATTTAAAGAAGAAAAAGACCCTAATTTTTTAACTGAAATATACTTTAATATTAATTTTGATATAACAAAGATGGATAGAGAAAATAGACTTTTTAAATTTTTGAAGCAAAAAGTGAACTTAAACACAAGAGAAAAAGAAAATTATTTTAAAGCCTTGATTTTTGATTATTTTTACACGGAAAATGAAAGTCATCACACTATATTTTTTATAGGAAAAAATGCAAGTGGAAAGTCAAGTTTTATGAAACATTTAGTGGGGTTTTCAAGTATGAACGAATGTACTAAAATAGTTGATTTGCAGAGAATGATAGGAGAAAGATTTACAAACCCTAATTGGTTTCAATATCCTTATGTCTTTACCAACGAAACAAAGGAAAAGTTTGTTGAAGATAATGCTACATTCAAACAAATGGTAGCAAAAGAAGAATTAACATTAGAGCAAAAAGGAAAAGACCCTATAACTGTCAAGCCTTTCGGCAAAATAATAGGATTAGGAGAACAACCCTTCAGGATGAAAATTGATGGAGGAGCAGACCAAAGAATTATAAATCACTATTTTAGAGAAGAAAAAATTGAATTTAAAAAAGAAGAAATAAATCAATATAAAGAATATTATAAGCAAATAGAAGAAAAAGATTTAACAAGAAATGATGAGCTTCTACAATATTTAGCATACGAAAAATATGAGGATTTAACAGATTTATTAATACAAGGTTTATACTGTTTTTTTGAGGGAGAATATAGCAAAGGCAGAAGAACATTCAAAAGCAAATATGAAGAATTATTTTCAGATGAAGTTGAAGAATTTGGAAAATTACAAAACTCATACCTTGAATTATATCAGTATTTTTTTGTACCAGACCCTAATTTTTTTATTTCAAGTACGGCATTATTAAAAATAATTGAACTTTTAGAAATTTCTAACATTGGAACTACAAAAGCATTAAGAGAGCAATTAGAAATGGTAAATAAAAAATTATTTGGATTTGATGTAAGATTTTTTAAATCAGAAACAAAAGATGTGAAAATAAGTATAGTTGAAAATTTAAAAAGTTATGGTAAAGAAACTGGAAAATTTGAAATTAAAGAATTTACATTACCTAGGAGAACTGTTTGGATATTTGGTTTAAAATTAAAAAAACTTGAAGAAATTGAAGAAATGATTGCAAATAATAAAAATTTAATTCAAACGAGCAGAAATGATAAGTATGCTTCTTTAAAAATTTCTTTCAAGGAAATTGAAGAAACTAGCTATAAAAAAATTTTTCCAGTTGCAGATTTAACTAAAACATCAAATGAAGAAATAGTTGATAGTAAAGAAGAATTTCCATTTTAATATATAAGTTATGTCAAAAGTGGGAGAGAATAAACAACAATCATTCTTTCCCACGGACAACAAAAGGAAGTGATATAAATGGTTTTTGTAGGTGTTAAATATAATAGTTTCAATCAAAAACTGATAGAGCTTCATAAGCAAGATGAAGAAATATTAGCAAAATATGGTATAGCAGTTGATATTGAAGATGATGAGTGCTTTAATTGTGGATCAGAAAAATTAAACTTTTTTTATAGCAAGACAAATAAAGAGGGAGTTGAGAGAGGTTATTTAAAATGTAAATGCTTCAGTTGCAATTTTACGGGAGATGTATTGGATATTGTAAAGGTAGTTGATCCAAATTTAAAAAATTCTAAACCTGGAGCGATAGTTGAGTACCTATTATCAAAAGAATTTCAAAAAAGACCTAATATAATAGATACTAATAGAGAGTATACAGGAGTTAAAAAGGTTAGGAGAAAAGATAAGAAAGAAAAACCAATAACTGATTATATAAAGTATATTAATATGTGGTATGGTAATTTAAAAATAAGGCTAATTGAGAAAAATGAGGAGATAACTTCTTATCTGTATAAAAGGGGTTTTAACCAAGATGATTTTAAATATATGTATGGATATTTAGGTTTGGAAGATTGGACAAATGAAGATACTGGAAAGAATTATCAAAATTTTATTTTTCCTTGTAGCGATTATAGTTTTATAAGGAGATTAATTAAAGAATATTATACAAAAAAGGGTAAACTTCTTAGGTATATGAACTCAAAAAGTTTAGAAAAAACAGAGCATTATTGCTATCTTTTTGAAATGGTAACAGTGGATAGAATTATAAAAAATAACTTCTTTAATATCTATGTATGTGAGGGAACATTTGATACATTAACAGTGAGAATTTTATTTAAAAATCAGTGTTTATGCTTTGCAACAGGTGGTGCAGGAAGCAATCACAATTTAATAGCAAATAAGTTAAAAAATATTGCGAAAGAGGTATTTTTTAAAACTAAAAAACGATTAAATATAGTAACTCTTTTTGATGTAGATAAGGCAGGAGAAAAAGGGAAAGATAATTTAACAGAATTATTAAAAGATGATTATATAAGAGTATATAAAAATTTTTCTAAAATGATATTAAAAAATGGTAAAGATATTAACGAAGAATTACAATTTAATAGAAGTGAATTAGAAAATAATTTATATATTATAGATAACAATTTAAAAAAATTATAGTATAAAAAAAAGGGGTATATAATAATACCTCTTTTCTTTTTGAAGTGGGTTAAATAGCCTCTCACGAAGTCAAATTTTTTATTGATTTTTATTTTCTGTTATAGGAGTAGTTTCATCAACTGGATTAGTTATTTTTTTTCTTTTTTTTGGTAATTTTTCAGTGGCAATTTCTAACATTCTATTAATTTTATTTTTATAATTACTTGCATTAATTCTTCCACTTTTAAATTTATTTTTTAATTCATTTAATGCTTCATCTAGTTTTTTTTCAAGGTTATCTACTTTCAAAGTTTCAACAAATTCATCAACATTATAACCCTTGTTTTTAAATATTTCTAACATCTCATCATATAAATTTTTTCCATCATTATTATCCATTTATTTATCGCCTACCTTTCTATTTATTTAATGCTATTCTAGCATTAAATAAAAGAAATGTAAAGGCTTCAAAATAAAGTGAAATTTATATATTTTAAAATCACTTCCGTAGTATTGACAAGCAACCCTACTGGAGCTAAAATATAAGTGTAAAATTTGTCAATTTCACATTATATTTTTTTTAAAATAAATAAATTTGCAAGTGCCTTCGTACAGGTACACATTATTCGTTTCACTCATAATTGTACTGTACGCACTTGCAAAGGGGAAACCCCTTTTGATACCCCTTTAATTTATAAAAATTTCTACATTAAATTACATCTCACGAGTGTATTTAAGTGTTATCATTTTTATAAATTATTGGAAGTGTATCGCCACTCCCAAATCCTTACTCTTGTAGCAACAAACAAGACTTCATATTAATTTATTTTCAATATTTTTTATAAAAAAAGGTAGGTGTTAAGATGTATAATAAGCAATTAAAATTTAGAGCAAATGAAGAAATAAAAAATAAGTTATTATTAAAATCTAAGCTATTAAATATATCTTATGCAGAGTATTTAAGATTACTAATTTTAGATGATGAGAAAAGAAACTTTATAGGGGAGATAATAGAGTTTAAGAATGTATTAAGAGAGTTAAAAACAGAGTTAAATTATATTGGAAATAACTTAAATCAATTATCAAAAAAAGTTAATTCAAATGTAAATATTCAGTTTGATGAAGTCTTAAAAGTGCAGGAAAATTTATCTAATATTTTACAAAAATTAGGGGGTTATAAAAATGCAAGTATTAATGAAAATAGTAGAGAACAAGAGAAAAAGTAGAGCAGGTTTAAAGCAACTATTTAATTATATAAATAGAGATAATGCTATATATAAGACTGGGGGAATTGGTGTAGCAGATGATAAAGAAATTGCTTTTAAACAAATGATATTAAATAAGAAAGATTGGAACAAAAGCAATGATAATAAAGATAGATTTTGCTTCCAAGAAATTTTATCTTTTCCAAGTGGAACAGATAAAGAACTAATAGCAAAAATAACAGAAGAATATTGCAACGAATTTTATAAAAAAGGTTTTCAATTGTGGTATGGTATACATCAGAATAAAGACAATCCACATACACACATTATAATAGATAATGTTAATTTTAGAACTGGTAAAAGCCTTGTTAGTCTAACAGAAAAACAACTTGAAAAAGAACCACACAGAGAGAAGAAAGAAGAAGTTTTTATATATGAAAAGCAGAGAGATTTATTTGAAGAAATATGTAGAAAGAATGGAATAGAAATAGGAGTAGAAGAAACATATAGATATATGCATCTGAAGAAAGAAAAAGAGGGTGGCAAAAAGTGGCTAACTAAGAATGAATATAACACTTTTAAAGATAAAAATTCGTGGAGAAATATTATAAAAGATAAGCTAGAAGAAATATACAAAAGAATAGATGTAAACGAAGAAAATATTGATGAAATTGCTAGGGAATATGGTTTAGGAATTAGCAGACATAACAAAGAAAAAGGTACTATAACTTT
>QWCT01002671.1_pt1 | contig 14439 bp, 19 predicted proteins | sample 1972681 | NCBI WGS metagenome assembly QWCT01 (sample SAMN09866701, study PRJNA288562) | Human oral metagenome isolate pre3_saliva, whole genome shotgun sequencing... | isolation source: mouth | host: Homo sapiens | place: USA: California | reverse complement strand
TCCCGTTGTCCTCTACGGGGCGGGGAAGCATGTCCTTCTTGGTGAGATGATCGGTCAGTCTGTCAAGGAGGCCGTGACGAAAGCTCTGGATCGACAGTCGGGGATGAATGCTCAGCGACAGAGCTCTTTCCTCCAGCAGGGAATACGATATGGGCTCGGAGTCGAAGAACTCTTGGCGCTTTATCAAGCTCGGTATCCCGAGGTGAGTCGGGATGCAGCGACTCTGCGGAGGGGGCTCCAACGCCTCGCTACCGATAGCCATCTTAGCGCATCCATTGCTTCGATCCTCCACCTTGTAGACCAGTGGCGATGGGGGCTCATCAGTTGGGCGAGTCTTATCGACTTGTCTCAGTACACGCTCTCCTACATCGCCCAGCGCTATCGACTGGACTCCTGTGAGCTCTCAATCAGTCGAGAAGAGGCTACTCGATATGAACTCTTATTAGACGAGCTGCGCCAGCTCCTGCTTCAGCTCCTCGATCGGGAGTCTGGACACCTATATATATATATATAATCAATTAGTATATATATTCACATTTAACGAAAGCAATTATGAAGAAAGCATTGTTCCTTCTTGCAGCGATAGCTCCAGCGACGGCTGTAGCTCAGATCGCAAGTACAGACAGCATCTCCACGCATGAGCTGGAAAAAGTCCTGGTCTACTCTACGCGAACAGCAGTGCCGCTCAAGCGAGTGCCAGGGAAGATCGAAGTCATTCGCCCCGAAGCTATCGCGACGTCTGGACTCAAGGATCTGACTGATCTGCTCAAGAATAAGAGTTCGGTCGACGTCATCCAGTACCCCGGCTTCCTCTCCAATGTCGGTATACGAGGATTCATCCCCGACTTCTCCCGCTCGAGATACGTAGCCGTGCTCATCAATGGGATCCCCTCGGGTACGTCCAACTTATCGACCCTCTCCCTGAATGGGGTAGAGCAAGTCGAGGTGCTGAAGGGCCCCTTCTCCTCGATCTATGGCACGAATGCTATGGGTGGCGTTATCAATGTCATCAGTAAGCGACATAATGGTCCTCTTACAGGGACTTTCACGACCTCGGGGGGATCGTTCGGCACGGGCTATGGTATGGTGAGCTTTGGCGGTGGGATCACGGATCGCCTTTCCTTCGACCTCAGTGCCTCCTATGAGTCTCAAGCTCGTAGTTATACCGTAGGGAAGAATAACTTCCTCAAGACAACTGCTCTGGAGAATGCCATTTTGGATCCCACCAAGAAGGGGGCTGTAATGCCAGGCGCTACTTATGGAGTCGTCAAGGCGAATGCTCGCTTAGGCTATCAGTTTAGCGATGAGTGGTCGCTTCACATCTTCGAAGACCTTTTCCACGGTGATGGGATTCTGAATGGCGGATCCATTTGGGGCGTCTATGGTGCGAGCAAGAAGGATCTCAATCGATCTATGACCTCCGCTGAGCTGCGTGGCCGTCTGGGAAATAATCTCTTGACCTTCACTCCCTACTATTCTCGTGAGCAGAGTGATAACTACAAGGTGGGGACAGAGCCGGAGTACCGTAATAATTCTTCTGTGAGCACCAGCTGGGGAGCGATCCTGCAGGATGAACTTCGCTTTGATGCTCATCGCCTTGTCCTCGGCTTGGATACGCGTAATCAGGATACGGATACTCGTAGTTTCAAGGCCGATGGTACCAGTGCAGTGCCTTATCAGCCTAATGTCTCCACGAGAGGATTGGGGCTCTTCGCTCAAGGCCACATCAGCCTGCTCGCCGATGCCCTCAATCTCTCTGCTGGTCTGCGCGCTGACTTTATGAATCTCAGCCTCAAGGATAATGCCGATCTGCGTAGTAAGGCTACGACGGAGTCCTTTAGTACCCTGAGCCCTAATCTCGGTCTCAAGTATGAGCTCGCTAAGGGCTTGATGGCGCACGCGAGCATTGGTTCTGCTTTCTCTGCCCCCTCTGCCTATGAGAAGGCGGGTGAATATCAGACCGCCTATGGGGTGACGCGTGGCAATGCAGCCCTCAGACCTGAGACTTCGCTGACTTATGATCTGGGACTCAGCTATACGAATCGTGATCTGGGGGTTCAGCTGGATGCGACTTACTTTGATACGCAGCATCGTCAGAAGATCGTCAAGAAAAGTGCTGGGACCCTGGATGCTCTTGATGCGCAGGGACATAAGATTTTAGATAAGAATGGTCAGCCCAAGCAGCTTGCAGTGACGACCTTTGAAAATGCCGATAAGGCACATATGAACGGTCTGGAGCTGGTGGCTTCGTATGACTTCGGGAGCCTTGTAGCTTATCGTTACTCCCTGCGCGCCTATGTCAATGCTACCTTTATGTTCGATAGTCGCTATCTGCCTAAGGGAAGCACAGCTTGGACACAGCTGGAGTCCATCCGTAAGCAGAATGTCACCTTTGGACTCGAGTATAAGGCTCCCTATGGCTTGGAGCTGGGGCTGACAGGTCGTTATCTCGGTAAGCGCTATGAACATAACTGGTTCGGCTATTATCCGAATGTGCGTGTAGGTCTCTCTGAGCTGAATCAAAAAGAGATGCCCGAGCTGGCAGCCGCAGGTCAGCTTTTGCATCCTGCCGCACTCGTCTGGTCTGCTTCTGCACACTACGATGTCACGAAGCAGCTGCGTGTAGGAGCGAATCTCCACAATATCTTCTCCGAATACTATACGGAGAAGGATGGCTACCATATGCCAGGGCGTTCGATCCAGTTCTCTGCATCCTACCGCTTCTAAGTTCAAGCAGTCCCTCCTTTATCGCAAGGGGCGTCGAAGGCTACTCCGCCTTCGGCGCCCCTTGTGGCTTTGGGCTTTGGCGTAATGTGTTTCCTTCTGTCTTTCCTCCGTTGATCAGAGGCTTGTTATCTCATCTCTTTATCTTTTTCCTCGGTGCTACTGATATGAGATGAAAAACTGAGGGAAGAGGTCTACGAAGCACCATTGGAAAGTAAGTATTCCAGCTTTGGAAAAGAAACTTTCCAAGGCTGGACAGAATCCTTTCCTCGGGAGGTAAGTACTTCGACTCTTTTCCTTCCTCTTATTGAACAGAGGTATGGGGCAGTACAGATCAATGACCCAGACTGGGAAAGTAGGCATTGAGTCTGACGGATTCTATTGTAGAATCCTATCTGGATCTCGTGTCTTGTTGGGATATCTCGGTGTACTGCGACTACTAAAGAGTAGATAAGTTATTCAAACATAAGTAGAAACGAAATGCCAACTATTCAACAATTGGTTAGAAAGGGACGTGAGTCACTCGTCGAGAAGGGTAAGAGCCCTGCTCTGGACTCCTGCCCCCAACGCCGAGGCGTCTGTGTGCGTGTGTACACGACGACCCCTAAGAAGCCAAACTCTGCGATGCGTAAGGTCGCTCGTGTCCGCCTGACGAATGGTAAGGAAGTGAATGCCTACATCCCAGGTGAAGGTCACAACCTGCAGGAGCACAGCATCGTGCTGGTACGTGGTGGTCGTGTAAAGGACCTCCCAGGGGTACGTTATCACATCGTACGTGGTTCGCTCGATACAGCTGGTGTCAATGGCCGTCTGCAGCGTCGCTCCAAGTATGGTGCTAAGCGTCCTAAGCCCGGTCAGGCAGCTGCTCCAGCAAAGGGTAAGAAGTAATTCTCCCTCCGGCGAAAAATCCTAACCCCCGAGAGCTCGTGCAGCTCTCACCTGGCGAGCCCGCCACATATATATAATGTATAGGGCCGCCAAGCTAAGAGTCAATAGAACCAAGTTTCTTGAGTTCGTTGGATAGGCTATCAAGGTTGAGTAAATGCTCCAGCGGGAGCGTTGAAGTAAGATCACAGCACAACCAATCGACAGAAACGCAATTTACATTAAGCAATGAGAAAAGCTAAACCCAAAAAGAGACAGGTACTCCCTGATCCCGTATTTGGTGACGTTAAGGTGACGAAGTTCGTTAATCACCTGATGTACGACGGTAAGAAGAGCATCGCCTTCGATATCTTCTACACCGCGCTCGAGATTGTAGGCAAGAAGATCCAGCAGGAAGACAAGTCTGCCCTGGAGATCTGGAAGGCTGCCCTCGACAACATCACTCCTCAGGTAGAAGTCAAGAGCCGCCGTATCGGTGGTGCTACCTTCCAGGTGCCTACCGAAATCCGCGCCGAGCGTAAGGAATCTATCTCCATGAAGAACCTCATCCTCTTTGCTCGCAAGCGTGGTGGTAAGACCATGGCAGATAAGCTTGCTGCAGAGATCGTGGATGCATTCAATAGCCAAGGTGCCGCCTTCAAGCGCAAGGAAGATATGCACCGTATGGCAGAAGCCAACCGCGCATTTGCTCACTTCCGATTCTAAGAATAGCAAAAGACAATGGCTGACAACAAACACTTAGAGCTCACGAGAAATATCGGCATCATGGCCCACATCGATGCCGGTAAGACGACTACGTCTGAGCGTATCCTCTTTTATACGGGTCTGACCCACAAGATCGGTGAAGTACACGATGGTGGTGCTACGATGGACTGGATGGAGCAGGAGCAGGAGCGTGGTATCACGATTACCTCCGCTGCTACGACTACCTTCTGGAACTACGACAACACCAAGTACAAGATCAACCTCATCGACACCCCAGGGCACGTTGACTTCACCGTCGAAGTAGAGCGCTCGCTCCGTATCCTCGATGGTGCTGTCGCTACGTTCTGTGCTGTCGGTGGTGTACAGCCCCAGAGTGAGACCGTATGGCGTCAGGCTGACAAGTACCGCGTACCCCGCGTGTGCTACGTCAACAAGATGGACCGCTCCGGTGCTAACTTCTTCGAAGTAGTACGTCAGATCAAGGCCGTCCTCGGTGCTACCCCTTGCCCCATTCAGATCCCCGTCGGTCAGGAAGAAACTTTCCGCGGTGTCGTTGACCTCGTCACGATGAAGGCTCTTGTATGGGATGATGAGACGATGGGTGCTCACTACGACACGATCGACATCCCTGCTGAACTGCAGGCTGAAGCCGAAGAATGGCGCGACAAGATGCTCGAGACGCTCGCTGACTGCGACGACGTCCTCATGCCTGAAAAGGAAATCATCCGTAAGGTAGACCCCAGCTCGCCTCTGACGGCTCTGGCGTTCAAGATCGCTACGGACCCCTATGTAGGTCGCCTCTGCTTCTTCCGCGTATATGCTGGTGAGCTGCCTGCAGGCTCCTACGTCTACAACTCCCGCTCGGGCAAGAAGGAGCGTATCTCACGCCTCTTCCAGATGCACTCCAACAAGCAGAACCCCATGGAAGTCATCGGCTGCGGTGACATTGGTGCTGGTGTAGGCTTCAAGGATATCCGTACGGGTGACACGCTCTGCTCCGAAGATGCTCCTATCATCCTCGAGTCTATCGACTTCCCCGAGCCCGTTATCGGTATCGCTGTCGAGCCTAAGACGCAGAAGGATATGGACAAGATGGGTGTCGGTCTGGCTAAGCTCGCCGAAGAAGACCCCACCTTCCGTGTGCAGACCAACGAAGAGACCGGTCAGACCGTCATCAGCGGTATGGGTGAGCTCCACCTGGAGATCATTATCGACCGTCTGAAGCGCGAATTCAAGGTCGAAGCTAACCAGGGTAAGCCCCAGGTATCTTATAAGGAAGCTATCACGAAGCCCGTTGAGCTCCGTGAAGTCTACAAGAAGCAGACGGGTGGTCGCGGTAAGTTCGCTGACATCATCGTCCGTGTAGAGCCCGCTGACGAAGGCTTCGAAGGCGATCTGCAGTTCGTAGACGAAGTCAAGGGCGGTAACGTGCCTAAGGAATTCATCCCCTCTGTACAGAAGGGCTTCCAGAAGGCTATGACCAACGGTGTCCTCGCAGGCTATGCGCTGGATAAGCTGAAGGTAACGCTCCTCGACGGTTCGTTCCACCCCGTGGACTCTGACCAGCTCTCCTTCGAGATCTGTGCTATCCAGGCATTCAAGAACGCTTCTGCTCAGGCAGGTCCCGTTCTCCTCGAGCCTATCATGAAGCTCGAAGTCGATACGCCTGAAGAAAGCATGGGTGACGTGATCGGTGACCTCAACAAGCGTCGCGGTCAGGTAGAAGGTATGGACAGCACTCCTTCGGGTGCACGCCTTGTGAAGGCTAAGGTGCCTCTGGCAGAGATGTTCGGTTACGTGACGAGCCTCCGTACGATCACTTCCGGTCGTGCTACCTCGTCGATGACCTTCTCTCACTACGAAGCAGTATCCTCTTCTATCGCTCGCCAGGTCCTCGAGGAAGTAGGCGGCCGTGTAGATCTCATCAAGTAAATAGTACTATAACAGAGATATGAGCCAAAAGATTAGAATTAAGTTGAAGTCGTACGATCACACCCTGCTCGACAAGTCGGCAGAGAAGATCGTCAAGACCGTCAAGGCCTCTGGTGCTGTAGTCAGCGGACCAATTCCCCTGCCCACGCACAAGCGTATCTTCACGGTGAACCGCTCGACCTTCGTCAACAAGAAGAGCCGCGAGCAGTTCGAGCTTAGCTCCTACAAGCGACTCATCGACATCTACAACTCTACGGCTGAGACGATCGATGCTCTCATGAAGCTCGAGCTCCCCAGCGGTGTAGAAGTAGAAATCAAGGTGTGATTATTAATACGAAACTGAAATGCCAGGTTTATTAGGAAAGAAAATCGGAATGACATCCGTGTTCAGTGCCGAGGGGAAGAACATCCCATGCACTGTTATTGAAGTAGGTCCTTGCGTGGTGACGCAGATCAAGTCTCTGGAAAAGGATGGCTATGAAGCACTTCAGCTTGGATTCGTTGATGCTAAGGAAAAGCACACGTCCAAGCCTCTTCAGGGTCACTTCCAGAAGGCTGGCGTTGCTCCCAAGCGACACTTGGCCGAGTTCAAGGGGTTCGATTGCAGCCAGTATAATCTGGGTGATGTGATCGACGTGAATTTCTTCGAAGGGACGGTATTCGTCGACGTCGTCGGTACCTCCAAGGGTAAGGGATTCCAGGGTGTAGTTAAGCGTCACGGCTTCGGCGGTGTCGGTCAGGCTACGCACGGTCAGCACAACCGTCTTCGTGCTCCCGGGTCTGTAGGTGCGTGTTCGTATCCTGCTAAGGTCTTCAAGGGTACGCGTATGGCGGGCCAGACGGGTAATGAGCGTGTGACCGTTCAGAACCTCGAAGTGATCAAGGTAATGCCCGAGCACAACCTCCTTCTCCTCAAGGGTAGCGTGCCAGGTGCTAAAGGTTCAATCGTTGTAATCGAAAAGTAAATGGAACTGAGTGTATATAACATCAAGGGAGAAGATACCGGTCGTAAGATCACGCTCGATGATGCTATCTTCGCTATCGAGCCTAACGACCACGCCATCTACTTAGACGTAAAGCAATTTTTGGCCAACCAGCGCCAGGGTACGCACAAGTCTAAGGAGCGTAGCGAAATCTCGGGTAGTACCCGCAAGCTCATCCGCCAGAAGGGCGGTGGCGGTGCTCGCCGTGGGGATATCAACTCTCCCGTACTCGTCGGTGGTGGTCGCGTCTTCGGGCCTACCCCACGTGACTATGGCTTCAAGCTCAACAAGAAGGTAAAGGCTCTGGCTCGCCGCTCGGCTCTGACCTACAAGGCTCAGAAGCAGGAGATCGTCGTAGTCGAAAACTTCGAGCTCGCTGCCCCCAAGACTAAGGACTTCGTCGCTCTGTCGAAGGCGCTTCAGGTCGCTGACAAGAAGGCCCTCTTCGTCGTCGAAGCTCTCTCGGACAACCTCGTCCTCTCTTCACGCAACCTCCGCACGGCTCGTGTGATGAACGCCTTCCAGCTGAATACCTACTCGGTGCTCGACTGCAAGAAGCTCATCCTCACCGAGGCTGCTGTTGCTGTGATCAACGAACAGTTTAAGGCATAATCAATAGGAGAAACGAATCATGGGAATTATCATCAAGCCGGTTATCACCGAGAAGACAACTGCCCTGACAGAGAAGACTGCTGAACGCTACGTCTTCCGTGTCTCTCCTGATGCCAACAAGATCGAGATCAAGAAGGCCATCGAGGCGCTGTACAATGTAAAGGTCGAGAGTGTAAACACCGTGAATTATAGCGGTAAGCGCAAGGCTCGCTATACGAAGAGTGGACTCATCCGCGGCAAGGTCGCTGCGTTTAAGAAGGCTGTCGTTACACTCGAGAAGGGTCAGACCATCGACTTTTACGCTAACATCTAAGTTCAACAATGGCAATACGTAAACTCAAGCCCACAACGCCGGGGCAAAGACATAAGGTTATTGGTGCGTTCGATAACATCACTGCCAGCGCACCAGAGAAGTCCCTTGTCGTAGGTAAGAAGAAGTCCGGTGGTCGTAACAACACCGGTAAGATGACCATGCGCTACATCGGTGGTGGTCACAAGCAGAAGCTTCGTCTCATCGACTTCAAGAGAAATAAGGACGGTATCCCTGCTACGGTCAAGAGCATCGAGTACGATCCCAATCGTACAGCTCGCATCGCTCTGCTGTACTACGCTGATGGTGCGAAGGCTTATATCCTCGCTCCCAACGGCCTGCAGGTAGGTCAGAAAGTGATGTCAGGTGCAGAAGCTGCGCCTGAGGTAGGGAACAGCCTCCCACTGGCTAACATCCCTGTCGGTACGATCATTCACAACATCGAGCTTCGTCCAGGTCAGGGCGCTAAGATGGTCCGCTCTGCTGGCGTCTTCGCTCAGCTTACTTCTCGCGAAGGTCTCTACGCCGTCATCAAGATGCCTTCGGGCGAGACGCGCCGTATCCTCTCTGCTTGTAAGGCTACCATCGGTGCCGTAGGCAACTCCGACCACGCTCTCGAGCGCTCCGGTAAGGCCGGTCGCAGCCGCTGGCTCGGCCGTCGTCCTCACAACCGTGGTGTCGTCATGAACCCTGTCGATCACCCAATGGGTGGTGGTGAAGGCCGCGCTTCTGGTGGTCACCCACGCTCACGTACGGGTCTCTACGCTAAGGGTCTCAAGACACGTGCTCCTAAGAAGCACTCGTCTAAGTACATCATCGAGAGACGTAAGAAGTAACTGATTAATCAAAAAGAATTATGAGTCGTTCATTAAAGAAAGGTCCATATATCAACCTGAAGCTCGAGAAGAAGGTCTTGGCGATGAATGAATCCGGCAAGAAGGTCGTCATCAAGACTTGGGCTCGCGCCTCGATGATCAGCCCTGACTTCGTCGGTCATACGATTGCCGTACACAACGGGAATAAGTTCATCCCCGTCTTCATCACCGAAAACATGGTAGGTCACAAGCTCGGAGAGTTCTCTCCCACGCGCACCTTCCGTGGTCACGGCGGTAATAAGAAGAAGTAATTCGGCTGGAAGTAATTCAGACCTTTAAGTAAGAAAAGAAACAATGGGTGCAAGAAAGAAAATATCAGCCGAAGAAAGAAAGCAAGCCCTGAAGTCTACGTACTTCGCTGCGCTCCGCAACGTCCCTACGTCGCCTCGTAAGATGCGCCTCGTAGCTGACCTCGTGCGTGGCATGGAAGTAGGTCGTGCTCTTGGGGTACTCAAGTTCTCTAACAAGGAAGCCGCTGCTCGCGTGGAGAAGCTCCTCCGCTCAGCTATCGCTAACTGGGAAGAGAAGAACGGACGCAAGGCCGAAGACGGTGAGCTCTATATCTCCCGCATCTTCGTCGATGGTGCTGCTACGCTCAAGCGTATGCGCCCCGCCCCTCAGGGTCGTGGCTACCGTATCCGTAAGCGTTCGAACCACGTCACGATCTTTGTCGATTCAATAACCAATAAAGAGAACTAAACCAGATGGGACAAAAGATTAATCCTATAAGCAATCGTTTGGGATACATCCGTGGATGGGATTCCAACTGGTATGGCGGTCGTAAGTACGGTGACAAGCTTCTTGAAGATAGCCGTCTGCGTCGCTACCTGAGCGTCCGTCTGGCTAAGGCAAGTGTCTCTCGTATCGTCATCGAGCGTGCTCTCAAGCACGTCACTATCACGATCTGCACGGCTCGCCCCGGTATCGTGATCGGTAAGGGCGGTCAGGATGTAGACACGCTCAAGGAAGAGCTCAAGAAGATCACCAACAAGGATGTTCAGATCAACATCTTTGAAGTTCGTCGTCCAGATATCGATGCTGCGATTGTCGCTGACAACATCGCTCGTCAGCTCGAAGGGAAGATCGCTTACCGTCGCGCAGTCAAGGGTGCCATTGGCGCTGCTATGCGTGGTGGGGCAGAAGGGATCAAGGTACAGATCTCTGGTCGTCTGAATGGTGCAGAAATCGCTCGCTCCGAGATGTACAAGGAAGGCCGTACGCCTCTGCACACGCTTCGTGCAGACATCGACTACGCTCAGGCTGAAGCTCTGACGAAGGTCGGTATCCTTGGTATCAAGGTGTGGATCTGCAAGGGTGAAGTCTACGGCAAGCGTGACCTCGCTCCTTCGTTCACCAACCCTCAGCCAGGACATGGTGGTCGCCGTGAAGGCGGTCGCGAACGTCGTGATGGCCGTCGTGATGCTCGTGGTGGCAGACGTGGGGGTAATCGCTAACGTATAAGAACAGAAGACAGCAATGTTACAACCTAAGAAAACTAAGTTTAGAAGAGTCCAGAAGGGTCGCGCTAAGGGTAACGCCCAGCGTGGCAACCAGCTCGCCTTCGGTTCTTTCGGGATCAAGTCTCTGGGTACGCGCTGGATCACCGGTCGTCAGATCGAGGCCGCTCGTATCGCTGTGACTCGCTATATGCAGCGTCAGGGTCAGGTATGGGTACGTATCTTCCCCGATAAGCCTATCACCAAGAAGCCTGCCGACGTCCGAATGGGTAAGGGTAAGGGTTCGCCCGAAGGCTTCGTGGCTAACGTAACTCCAGGCCGTATGCTCTTCGAAATCGAAGGGGTATCCTTCGAGATCGCTAAGGAAGCTCTCCGCCTGGCTGCACAGAAGCTCCCCGTGACGACGAAGTTCGTCGTCCGCCGCGACTACGATATGTCTAACACTAACCTGTAATAGAAGAGATGAAATTAGCAGAGATCAAGGCGCTCACTACGCCTGAGCTACAGGAGCGTGTAGTAGCCGAAGAGGCAGCTTACAACAAGAAGTGCATCGACCATGCAGTGACCCCCGCAGACAACCCTGCTGAGATCCGCCGCATGCGCCGCACGATCGCTCAGATGAAGACCATCCTTCGTGAGCGCGAACTCAACAACAATTAATGTGTCCTCCCGATGGAACAGAGAAGATTAAGAAAAGAACGTGTAGGCGTCGTTTCTTCCAATAAGATGGACAAGACCATTACGGTCGCTGTCAAGTGGAAGGAAAAGCACCCTATCTATGGTAAGTTCGTCAACAAGACGAAGAAGTACCATGCTCACGACGAGAAGAACGAGTGCAACATCGGTGATACGGTCCGTATCATGGAGACTCGCCCTTTGAGCCGTACCAAGAGATGGAGATTAGTCAATATTATCGAAAGAGCTAAGTAGTATATGATCCAGCAAGAATCAAGACTCGTAGTAGCAGACAATAGCGGTGCAAAGGAAGCCCTCTGTATCCGCGTCCTCGGCGGTACGCGCCGTCGCTATGCCTCTGTCGGTGATATCATCGTCGTTGCTGTCAAGAGCGTCATCCCCTCTTCTGACCTGAAGAAGGGTGTCGTATCTAAGGCAATCATCGTCCGCACGAAGAAGGAAGTTCGTCGTCCCGACGGCTCCTACATCCGCTTCGATGACAACGCTTGCGTCCTGCTCAATGCTGCTGGCGATATGCGTGGTAGCCGTATCTTCGGCCCTGTAGCTCGTGAGCTGCGTGCCGTGAATATGAAGATCGTTTCTCTCGCGCCTGAAGTCCTCTAACCCTTAAAGACGAAAGAAGAAATGAGTAAGTTACATATCAAGAAGGGCGACCAGGTCGTCGTCCTCAGCGGTGTAGATAAGGGGAAGACGGGCCGTGTGCTTGAAGTCCTCGTCGACAAGCAGCGCGCTATCGTCGAAGGCGTAGCCATCGTCGCTAAGCACGCTAAGCCCAGCGCAAAGAACCCTCAGGGAGGGATCGAGAAGAAGGAAGCTCCTATCCATATCGCTAAGCTCAACCTCGTCGATCCTAAGACGGGTAAGGCTACGCGTATCGGTCGTCGTCTCAACGACGAAGGGAAGCTCGTACGTTATTCCAAAAAGTCAGGAGAGGAGATTAAGTAATGAGCAATACTGCAAGTCTTAAGAACGAATATAAGGAACGCATCGTTCCCGCCCTCATCGAGCAGTTCGGTTATCAGTCTCGCATGCAGGTGCCCGTCCTGAAGAAGATCGTCATCAACCAGGGCCTCGGTATGGCTACGGCTGATAAGAAGATCATCGACGTAGCTATCGCAGAACTCTCTGCCATCACCGGTCAGAAGGCTGTTGCTACGGTTTCGAAGAAGGACATCTCTAACTTCAAGCTTCGTAAGAAGATGCCTATCGGTGTTATGGTTACCCTGCGCCGCGAGCAGATGTACGAGTTCCTCGAGCGTCTGATCCGCATCGCGCTGCCCCGTATCCGTGACTTCAAGGGGATCGAAAGCAAGTTCGATGGCCGTGGTAACTATACCCTCGGTATCAGCGAGCAGATCATCTTCCCTGAGATCAACCTCGACGGCATCACCAAGATCCTCGGTATGAACATCACGTTCGTTACCTCGGCTCAGACTGACGAAGAAGGTTACGCACTCCTCAAGGAGTTCGGCCTCCCATTCAAGAACGCTAAGAAAGGCAAGTTCCGTGAGATGGCTTCTGCCGGTCTCATCCCTGGGGTGAAGAAGGCCAGCTGGTAAGCACTTAGCTATCCAACCCTAAGGAAGGAGACTGTACCACTATCCCGTGGTATAGTCTCCTTCTTCACTTTTCCTCCAAGCCCTTTCTCTACTTCTCTGTGATATCACTACGTGTGTGGTGTCTCAGAAGCACTACTGCATAGCGGTATGAAGCTATATAGCTTCGTCGTCGGACCTATATTGGTCCAGCCACCGACCTATATAGGTTCGCTCAGTGACCTATATAGCTTTCCCCTCCCTTAACGATAGCTCCGCCTCTTGGGGCTATATTGCTTAGCCCTATTCCACTTTATGAAGCGTCGATTACTCCTCTCTCTATTCACCTTCTCCCTCCTTGCTGCTTCGGCTCTCTCCTGCACCTCTTCGCATGCTACCGAAGGTGGGCGCTGCACGGGTAAGAAGTATTGCACCGCCTGCAAGAATTGCCGTTACTGCAAGCATTGCGCCAAGGACGGTGGTCGTTGCGGTATCTGCACCCCCTCCCGCCGCTAAGTCCTCCTCCCTATCCCTTTAGAGTTTAGCTATCACTATGTCTTCCCTATTGACCGAAGGACAGCCTGCTGCTGCTCGAGCTGCAATTCCCTCGCTCTATGCTTTGAAGGCACTCCTGGCTTTTGTCGTGGTGACATGCCATTCACCACTTGTGTTGCCTTGGGTGCATATTCCAGGATTCGTTGTCGAGCTTTTCTTCGCTATCACGGGCTACTTCCTCTATACAGCTGACCTTGGGACGGTCCAATCGCGTATCTGGAAGTCTGTGAAGAAGGTTATCCTGATTATCGTTATTCTGCAAGTCTTCTATAACCTGATCGTACCACCAGAGTTTGGACCCATCACAAGTTCCTATTGGCTGTATATCCAGTGGGCCTTTATGGGCTTCAGTACCTTTGATTCGGGGCACCTGTGGTATCTGACTGCTCTACTTCTCGGACTGCTGTGTTTCGGTGGCTATCTTAGGATCATGAAGGGGCGCTGGGTGCCTCTGCTCTTCCTCTTGATCCTGCCCTGGATATTTATAGGGCCCTACCGCATGCTGCTCTTTGGGAAGCCAGAGTCGGCCTTTGTGTTCAACTTCTTGACTCGTGCAGTGCCTTTCCTTGCGATGGGCTACTGGGTAAGAGCGAATGAAGAGCACTTGTTGAAGTATCGCTGGATCAATATTTTCTTCCTGGTACTCACACTCATGGGGATTGAATGCTTAGTGACGTGGTGCTTGAGTGGCTATACGTATGCTCCTAGTGCTATCGCGCTGTTCCCCATGCCGTTCGCTGCGTTCATGCTGATGCTTTCCTATAAGAGCCTGGGGCAGGGTACGTGGTTGGAGACTATCGGGGAGAAGTATTCGGGGAACATCTACTACTTCCATATTGCTGTGATCATCGGATGGAAGGCACTCAATGCACATAGCCCACTTCTCAGCGAGATCTACGAATACGGAGGTGCCTTTATCGTCTTCTTCATTAGCCTCGGGATCGCTTGGCTTGTTGTCAAGCTACAGGATCTCATCGGCTACCACGTGTTGAAGTAAGACGAGCACTCGTAGCAGAAACAAAAAAGCAGCGGCCCCCACCTCAATCGTGAGGTGGGGGCCGCTGCTTTTATATAGGTGTGTGCTTTAAGCGAAGAGGGTAGCTTCGACCTGCTCGATGCGCTCCTTGAGAGCGGGCTCGAGGGAGAGGCGGCCTTCGATAGCCTTGCAGC
>QWCT01001201.1_pt1 | contig 14498 bp, 2 predicted proteins | sample 1972681 | NCBI WGS metagenome assembly QWCT01 (sample SAMN09866701, study PRJNA288562) | Human oral metagenome isolate pre3_saliva, whole genome shotgun sequencing... | isolation source: mouth | host: Homo sapiens | place: USA: California | reverse complement strand
TGTTCCTGGCCGATCACCTGGTCAAAGGTGTCGGGGCGATACCGGCGATACAGAGCTGTGGTCACCCTCCAAGCCTAGTTGTTCCCACCCTCATCTGCGCCCCGCGCCGCGCGTTCCACACGCTGCGGTGTTCCTCGTTCATTGACGAGGCCGGGGCGGGGCACGGGATCGGGGCTGGGTATGCGGGAGGGGGCGCGGGACCAGTGTTGGTCTCGCGCCCCCTCACCTCTTGGGGGGCTATCCCCCGTGTGGGAGGGGTGTGTGCCCGTGGGGCTAGGCCTCCTGGCGGTCGCGGCGGCGCTTACCCGCCAGGGCTGCGATGCCAGCGAGAGCTGCCATGGCCGCCATACCACCCAGGACGGAGGCGTCCGAGCCGGTACGAGCCAGCACCTTGGCAACCGTGGTCGACGGGGTCGGAGCCGGGGTGTCCGGCGTCGGAGCCGGAGGCACCGTCAGCGGGAAGTCCACATCCAGGTTCTCCTCACCTTCACCCACCGTGACGGTCATCGAGGTCGTCGCAGCGTTATAGCCGGCGGGAACCTCGATGTCGACCGTGTAGGTGCCGGGGATCAGGCCAGTGAAACGGTAACGACCATCAGAATCGGTGGTGGTACGAGCCACCTCCACACCGTTAGCGTCCTTGAGGATCACGGTCACGTTCGGCACGCCCGGCTCGCCGTTATCCGCACCGTTACCATCGGCGTCATTCCACACGCGGTCACCGATCGTGGCGGGAGCAAGCAGACCAAAGTCCACGCCCTGCACCGACGCATTCGTAATCGTCACGGCCGCTTCGGTCGCGCCCCGACCCGTGTACGCCTGGGTCGGAATCAGACCAGCCAGATCACCCTTGTCGGGATCCACGATCACCACACGGTACGAGGCAGGAGCCAGACCCACAAACTGGTAGGCACCCTTCTCATCGGTCACCGCAGTCATCGGGTTACCCTCAGCGTCCAGCACCGGGGTGCCGTCCTCGTTCAGCAGAGCAACCGTGACGCCCTTAAAGCGCTGCTCAGAATCACTCTTGGAGTACGACGCATCCGAATCACGGTAGATCGTGCCACCCAGGTTGAAACCACCCTTGAACGAGGCCGAGGACTCGTTGTTGGTCGGGTCATCGCCCGGCTGATCCTGGTGCGTAATCCTGGCAACGTTGGTGACCAGCTTGCCCGCACCATCACCAGTGATCTCAACCGTGATCGCGATCTTCTTCGCCTCAGCCTTCGCCAGGGTCAGGCCAGACAGATCCCACACACCAGTGGCGGAGTCGTAGGTGCCATCGCCCTTAGCCGCGACGAAGACAACGCCCTCGGGAAGCTTGTCAGTCGCCGTCACGCCCGTCGCCGAGCCAGGACCATTATTGGTCAGCGTCAGCGTGTACGTCACCTTCGCGCCCGGAGTGAACTCGAAGGACTCCTGAGCAGCCTCATCCGGAGTGGTGATCTCCTTGAGAATCGCCGTGTCAGCCGAGATACCGAAGCCCCAGTCCTGATCCAGGTTCTGGTTCTTCTCACCCGTCAGCGTCAGGTTAGCCGTCAGCTTGAAGGCATCCGCCAGCTTGTCCTTATTGGTCTTCACCTCAGCAGACACCACGGACTTCGCAGCCACATCACCCGACGGATCATGCGTCAACACATCCAGCAGCGGCTCAACCTTCAGCAGCGACTCCGGATCCACCGACACCTTGTACTCACCAGGCAGCAGGTTCTCGAACTTGTACTTGCCATCCGCATCAGTCGTGGTCTCGTAGGTGCGGGTGATTCCACCCGGACCCGTCCAGGTCAGCGTCACCTTCACACCGGGCAGCACCTTGTCTCCGGCGTCGGGGGCGTTGCCACCGTTCTGGTTGACATCAACAAACAGCTGATCACCAATCACACCAGTACCAACCAGACCATAATCCACGGTCTTGTCTTCCTGGCCCTGGGAAAGGCTCACCACAGACTCGGTGCCATTAGAGTCGGCGCCGCGATCGTCGCCAGCCTGCGACACAGTCGCCTCGTAACCCACAGGGTTGGTGAAGGTGATCTTGTAGTCGCCGGGCAGCAGGTTCGCAAACATGTACTTACCAGCGGCATCCGTGGTCACAGCCGCGACCGGATTGCCGTCCAGGTCAACGACGGGGTTGCCGGACGCATCCACGATGGTTGCGGTGATGCCGGGCAGAGCCGGCTCGTCGGAATCCTGAATACCGTCCTTGTTCGCGTCGAACCAGACGTAGTCACCGACAGAGGCAGGCTTCACGAAACCGAAGTCGACCTTCGTCACGTGAGGTGCGGCGGCCGTCAGCTCGATCGGCGCGGGGGTCACGAGCTTGCCCTGGCCGACCTGGGTACGGTCCGTGGAGGAGCCGTAGCCGTATGTCTGCTTGTAGTCGGCCAGCTTCACGTCGGTCCCGTCGACCTTCGCGTCACCCGGGACGACCTCGACCTTGTAGGAGCCGAGCGGCAGGCGGTTGAACAGGTAGTTCCCGTCGGCGTCGGTCTTCGTGGTGATGTCCGCGCCGGAGTCGTCCTTCAGGGGGTTGCCGTCCGCGTCGAGCAGACGCAGCGTCACGCCTTCGAAGGGCTTATCGTCGCCGGTACCGAAGGTCCACGAGGCATCGGCATCGTTGTAGATGGTGCCTGCGATCGTGCCGCCGACCGTGAAGGTCGCGCTCGAGGTGTTGTTCTTCTTGTTGGAGTCGATCTGGTCGTACTCGCCCAGGGTCGCGGTATTCGTGATGGTCGCTCCCTCGGTTGCGGGCTTGACCTTCACGAGGACGTACAGCGTCTCGGTGCCACCAACGTTGAGGTTGGTGTCGAGGATGCCGGACTCCATCGCGTTCCAGGTGCCGGCGGCTGCGTCGTAGGAAGCGGTTGCGTAGGCCGGGCCCGTGCAGGGGCTCGTCGCACCATCCTGGCAGATGCGCGTCTCGGCGGACACGTATTCGACGCCTTCGGGCAGCTTGTCGGCAATGTTCATGCCCGAGGCAACGGCCGGACCGTGGTTCTTCAGGTTGACCTTGTAGAGCACGTAGTCACCCGGCATGATTGCCTCGGACGACTCGATGGTTTCGGGCAGGCCGTTCGCATCGCGCACGACCTCGTCACCGTTCATCTTGACGCGAGCCACGGTCTTGTTGACCTCGACGTCGGTCGAGACGTTGATACCGACCTTGGGAGCCTCGTTCGGCAGCAGGTAGGACACCTTGCCGTTCTCGGTGACGCCACCGGCCATGGCCACGGAGTTCCAGGCGATGAGGTTGGCGTTGACCGGGGAGGTCATGGTCGCGACGAACTGGATCTTCTCGCCCACTTCGATGTCACGGTTCATGACGATGCGGAAGCCGGTGATCGAGGCCAGGTTGGCGGGTGCGTCGCCCCACGCGTCGGGGGTACAGCCGGCGGGGGCGTCATTCATGGCGCCACCCACGGCCAGGACCTCGCCGCGGCAGGGGTTCGGCACGGTCGAGTACTGGATCGTAATGTCCGAGGCCGGAACCGTCGTGATCTCGGGGTCGCGGCCCTGACGCTCCTTCACCGACTGGAACGTCCAGTTCGTGGAGTTCAGGTTCGGCTTCCAACGCGACTCGCGAGCCTGGTTGGCTGCGGGTCCGACACCCACGTCGCCCACGTAGGGCAGAATGTCGTAGGCCACGACCTTCGTCAGCGGCGCGTTACCCGCGTTGCCGATCGTGAAACGGTAGGCGCCGTCGGCGCCCGGGTCGATCTCGGCGATCTCACCGGCGGGAACGAAGTCGGGGTTCTTGTTGCCCTTCACTTCCTTCGCGATCGTCATACCCGCAGTCGTGGCGATCTTGAAGTTCACGCTGGAGTCACACAGGAAGTCCGTCGTCGAACCGTCCTGGTTGAGGTCGAGCGTGTCCTGAGCGCGGAAGTTCATGCAGTACTTGAGGTTGCGGACGCTGCGGTCCTCCTCGTAGGGCTTCGCTCCGCCACCCGGCATGAACGCCCAGGCGGTGTTCGTCGTGTCGCCGGCGGGTGCGGTGGCGAGGACGTTAGCGTCGTACTTCGAGAAGAACGCGCCTTCAACCGGATCCGGGACGATCCAGCGGATCAGGGTGCGGCCGGTGTTGTTGAAGTTCTTTTCCACCTCAACCTTCACCTTGGCCGGGTCGTAGGGGGTGCCGTCGGGGTTCTTCAGGACGGAGTAGCTCTCGGCACGAATGTTGGACGCGTCGTCCACGTCGAGGCCCTCGGGCAGCAGATCCACGACCGTGAACGGCGTGGGGGTACCGCCGTCGACGGCCTTGCGGGCCTCAGCGACGATCATGAAGCTTGCGGGCTTACCGACGACGACGGGGTTGGTGCGCAGTTCCTTGCGGACCTGAACGCCGGGCACCTCGGTGCGGATACGGGTCCAGCTACACGTGTTGTCCTTCGAGACGGCGACGGTACCCGTGTCCTTGTCCGTGACCTTGACGGACGCGCAGTTCTGGATACGGACGTAGTCCTCGGAGGCCACGGTGTCGTAGTACTTCTCCGGGGGCAGGACTGCGTTGTAGTGGTTCGCAAAATCTGCGGGTTCGGTCTTCGGGACGCTTCGCGAGACGTTGCTGATCAGGTCAACGGTCGGCCTGGCCAGCGGTGCGACGTCGGTCTCGATGACGAAGCGGGTGATCCACTCGCCGTCCGGCAGGGTCAGAGTACGGGAGTTTTTGTAGGTCACCGTCTCGTGGTTACCCTTGTTGGTCCAGTACTCGAAGGTCCAGCCGCTGGTGTCCTCGTACCCGGACTTGGTGGAAATCTTGAACTCGTAGGGGCCGACGAAGGCGGGCTGATCGCAGGCGTCGCCAGCTGCCTTGCCGTCCTCGGAGGACCAGGTACAGGGCATGACGTCTTCCCAGCGGAAGTGCACAGTCGTGTTGCCGTTGTTGCTGCCCTCGAAACGCCAGGGAAGCGTGTCGCCGCGCGCGTAGTCACGGTTGTATGTGCCGATCTTCTCAGCGCTGGCCTCGACCCTGCGCTCGGCGAAGCCGTGCGTGATCTCGGAGCTCTTGGACACGACATTCGTCGGCTCGTTCATGCCCTCGGCCGTGATGGTCGCCGTGTTGGTGACCGTGTCGGCGGTCGTCACCGTGCCCTCGGGGTACTTGACGGTCACGGTGGAGGTGAGGGGGTTCTGGTATGTCCACTTGTCGTACGACCACGTCACGGAGTGGGTGGCCGCGTCGTAGACGCCGCCGTTCGAGGCGCTGACGAAGACAGCCTGCGCGGGCAGCGGGTCGACAACCTTGACGTTCTGCACCTGCTGGAAACCGATGCCAACGAGCTTGCCGTTGTAGGCCGAGCCGCCCCAGCGGGTACCGACCTCGTTCGGCTTGGTCGTGTCGTTCTGCTGGTAGCCGTAGCTCAGCTCGTACGTGGCCTCGCCGCCGACTGCGGGGTAGTACAGGCGGTTCGTCGGGCCGTACTTCTTGATGGCAACGTCGGTCGAAGCGGTCCAGGTCGTGCTCAGCGTCTGCTCGACGCTGGCGGCGTTGTTGGCCGAGAAGACGACGTTCTGCGTGGTGGTGGAGTTGTTCGGCGCATCGTTGCCGTTGTAGTGCCACGGAATCTGGATGCGGTCCGACGTGCCGGCGGGCAGCGGATCCTTCAGGGTGAAGCGGTAGCGCTGCACGCGCGCGCCGTCAGCGGAGTTCTCGACGAAGTTCTCACTCTTCGCGACAACGTCGCCGGTGACGGGAACGACCGTGTAGCCCTGCTCGATGAGCTTGAGCCCGGCCGGAGTGATCGGGCCGGGCAGTGTCATCTCGATGACGGCGCCCTTACAGGGTGTGGTCACCGACGAGCACGAGAAGTTGATCGTCGTGATCTGCTGGTCGCGGACTCGCAGGGTGGTGGAGTCGTTGACGACGGTCATCGCCAGGGTGGCGGACTCATCGCGAGCGGCAGCGGGGGCGGCAACGCCCTCCGCGGCGGCGGCCTCGTCGGTGGCCTCCGCATCGGACGAGGCAGTGGCGGCGTCCTGGGACGACGCCACGTCGGTTGCTTGCGTGCTTTCGTCAGCGGCGCTGGCTCGCATGGCGAGGGGTGTCAGCGACGTCACGAGAAGCGAGAGAGCGGCCAGACTGGCGGCACCCGCAACGCCCACACGGGCGCGGAACGGACGCAGTCGAGACATCGACTTCTCCTTCTATGGGGCAGAAAGTGGACAGGATGCCTACCAGCGTAGTGAAGGCGCCGACGCCTATCTAGCCCTTACACATCAGCGCATTGCGAGCTCTGAAGACTGCAATGTCGGGAGGATCGTGTTCAACAGTTTCTAAGCAAGTTCTCTGAACTGATGGTTAGCTACGCAATCGCATGAGCAACCAAGGTTTATCGAATAATCATGAAATCCTTGCTGACTCGATCATTCAATAATGACCGAGTCGACAGAAATAGCGTAACGAACGACAAGGCAGTGAAGTGCCTAAGCTCACATAGCTATTGACCGTTAGTTGATTAGCGCATTGATGTGGGGCGGGGTGGGTATGCGGGAGGGGGCGCGGGACCAGTATTGGTCTCGCGCCCCCTCACCACTGTGGTGGGCTCACCCCGCGTGGGGTGTGTGCCCGCCCGTGGGGTTAGGCGTCCTCGCGGTCGCGGCGGCGCTTACCCGCCAGAGCCGCGAAGCCAGCGATAGCTGCCATGGCCGCCATACCACCCAGGACGGACGCGTCCGAGCCGGTACGAGCCAGCACCTTGGCAACCGTGGTCGCCGGGGTCGGGGAGGGGATCACCGTGAGCGGGAAGTCCACATCCAGTTTCTCCTCACCTTCACCCACCGTCACCGTCATCGAGGTCGTCGCCGCATTGAAACCGGCAGGAACCTCAATATCGACCGTGTAGGTGCCCGGAACCAGGCCAGTGAAACGGTAGTTACCGTTCGCGTCGGTGGTGGTACGAGCCACCTCCACGCCGTTGGCGTCCTTGAGGATCACGGTCACGTTCGGCACGCCCGGCTCACCGTTATCCGCACCGTTACCATCGGCGTCATTCCACACGCGGTCACCGATCGTGGCGGGGGCAACCAGACCAAAGTCCACGCCCTGCACCGACGCATCCGTAATCGTCACGGCCGCTTCGGTCGCACCCTTGCCCGTGTAGGCCTGGGTCGGGATCAGACCAGCCAGATCACCCTTATCCGGGTCCACGATCACCACGCGGTACGAGGCAGGAGCCAGACCCACAAACTGGTAAGCACCCTTCTCATCCGTGGTCGCAGTCATCGGGTTACCCTCAGAGTCAAGCACCGGGGTGCCGTCCTCCTTCAGCAGAGCAACCGTCACGCCCTTAAAGCGCTGCTCAGAATCACTCTTGGAGTACGACGCATCCGAATCACGGTAGATCGTGCCACCCAGGTTGTATCCGCCCTTGAACGAGGCCGAGGACTCGTTGTTGGTCGGATCATCGCCTGCCTGATCCTGGTGCGTAATACGAGCAACGTTGGTGACCAGCTTGCCCGCACCATCACCGGTGATCGCAACCGTGATCGCGATCTTCTTGACATCAGCCTTCGCCAGGGTCAGACCAGACAGATCCCACACACCCGTGGCCGGATCATACGAGCCATCACCCTGGGCCTCCACGAAGGAAACACCAGAAGGAAGCTCATCAGAGGCCTTCACACCAGTAGCAGCGCCCGGACCGTTATTGGTCAGCGTCAGCGTGTAGGTCACCTTCGCGCCCGGAATGAACTCGAAGGACTCCTGAGCAGCCTCATCCGGATCGGTGATCGCCTTCATAATCGCAGTGTCAGCCGAGATACCAAAACCCCAATCCTGATCAAGATTCTGGTTCTTCTCACCCGTCAGCGTCACCGACGTATTCAGGTTGAACGCCTGCGCCAGCTTGTCCTTATCGGCCTTCGCATCCTCAGACACAACCTTCTTGGCATCCACATCACCCGCAGGCGAATGCGTCAACACATCCAGCAGCGGCTCCGCCTTCAGCAGAGTCTCGGGATCAACCGACACCTTGTACTCGCCCGGAAGCAGGTTCTCGAACTTGTACTTACCCTCAGCGTCAGTCGTGGTCTCGTACGTGCGAGTGATTCCACCCGGACCCGTCCAGGTCAGCGTCACCTTCACACCCGCCAGCGGCTTGTCACCAGCATCGGGGGCATTGCCACCGTTCTGGTTGACATCGAGGAACAGCTGATCACCAATCACACCAGTACCAACGGCACCGAAGTCAATCGTGTCATCCGTCTGTCCCTGAACCAGGGTGACCGAAGCCGAAGCTCCGTTGGAGTCCGCAGCGCGGTCGTCGCCAGCCTCCGAGGTCGTTGCCTCGTAGCCAGCGGGTGCCTGGAAGGACACCTTGTAGTCGCCGGGCAGCAGGTTCTCGAACTTGTACTTACCGTTCGCATCCGTCGTGACAGCAGCGACCGGGTTACCCGACGCATCCGTCACGGCAGAGCCGTCGGCGCGGGTCAGGGTCACCGTCACGCCCGGCATGGCCGGCTCGTCGGCGTCCTGGATGCCGTCACGGTTGACGTCCATCCACACCTTGTCACCAACGGAAGCAGGCTTGACGAAACCGAAGTTCACGTCGATGACCGAACCGGTCGCCTCAGCGATGGTCACGTCCGCGGTGGTCTTGTAGCGGCCGGTGTAGGCCTCGGTGGGCTTGGTGCCCGCCAGAGGACCGGACGTCGGATCAACGACGCTGACCGTGTACTCGCCCAGCGGCAGACCGCTGAAGGAGTACTTACCCGCGGCGTCCGTCACAGCCGTCATCGGGTTGCCGTCCTTGTCGAGGACGGGGGTACCGTCCTTCTTCAGGAGCGCAACCGTGACGCCCGCGTACGGGGCCTCGGAGTCGCTGGAGTTGAACGACGCGTCCGCATCGTTGTAGAGCTTGCCCGCGATCGTGTAACCGGCGGTCAGCGGCACGGACGAGGTGTTGTCCGGCTTCTTGTCGCCGATCTGATCCTGCTTCTCGATCGTCGCCGTGTTGGTCACAACCGAGCCAGCGGCGGAAGCGTCGATGGTGACGGTGATGCGCAGGGTGCGCGTCGCACCCTTCTCGATCACCTCAGTGCTCAGGTCCCACTTGCCGGAGGCGGCATCGTAGGTGCCATCGCCCTGCGCGGACACGAAGGTCACGCCCGACGGGAGCTTATCCTGCGCGATGACGCCGGTCGCGGGGCTCGGGCCCTCGTTCGTGACGGTCAGCGTGTAGGTGACGGACGTGCCGGGGGTGAAGCCACCCGCCGGAACCTCGGCCGGCTCAGCAATCGCCTTGACGATCGCCGTGTTGGCGACGCCGGTGAACGCCCAGTCCTGGTCGTTGTTCGTCATCGCACCCGGGCTCAGCGTCACCTTGGAGGTGAGGGAGAGCTCCTGGCCCTCCGAGGCCGTCAGGTCGCCCGACGGGGCGTGGGTCTGAGCAGTGCACTCGGGGCACACGGTGGCAAGGGAGGCCTTGTCAACGGTCACGACGTAATCGCCGGGAGCCAGGTCCTTGAACGAGTACTTGCCGTTCTCATCCGTCACCGTGGTCAGCGTCTTCTCCACGCCCGCCGGGGTCGTGTAGGTCAGCTTGACGGTCACGCCGGCCAGCGGCTTGTCCGCACCCGAGGGCTCGGAACCACCGTTATTGTCGATGTCCCAGAACAGGGTGTCACCAATCGTGCCATCGGCGATCAAACCAAGGTCAAAGGTCATGTCGTCCTCACCCTGCTTCAGAACGGGCCATGTTTGCGCACCGTCGGAATCGACGGCACTATCATCGCTCGCATACCTCCGGGTCTCGGAGTAGCCATCCGGGATGGTGAAGGTCAGTTCATAGGGGCCGGGCAGCAGGTTCGTGAACACGTACTTGCCGTTGGCGTCCGTAATCACAGGCTTGACGACATTACCGTCGGCATCAAGGACCGGGTCCATGCCCAGCGGCTGATCCAGGGTAACGGTGACGCCGGCAACGCCGACCTCATCCGGATCCTGGATGCCGTCCTTGTTCGCGTCGAACCACACGAAGTTACCCAGCGACACAGGCTTGACAAAACCAAAATCGATCTTGGTCACGTTCGGCGCGGCACTCGTCAGGGTGATCGGGTCCGGCGTCACAAGCTTGCCCTTACCAATCTGGGCAATCGTCATCGACGAGCCATACGCGAAGGTCTGCTTGTAGTCGGACAGGTTCACGTCGGTGCCATCAACCTTCACCTCGCCCGGAACGACCTCGACCTTGTACGAGCCCATCGGCAGACGGGTGAAGGTGTACTTACCGTCGGCATCGGTCTTCGTGGTGATGTCGGCGCCGGACGAATCCTTCACCGGGTTGCCGTCAGCATCGAGCAGACGAACCGTCACACCCTCGAAAGGCTTATCAGTGCCTTCCTTGAAGGACCACCAGGCTTTGACATCGTTATAGATCATGCCCGACAGGGTGCCACCCACCTTGAAGGTCGCGCTGTCCTTGTTGTTATCCGGGTTGGAGTCGATCTGATCGAACTTACCCAGCGTCGCCGTGTTCGTGATGGTCGTTCCCTCGGTTGCGGGCTTGACCTTCACGAGGACGTACAGCGTCTCGGTACCACCAACGTTGAGGTTGGTGTCGAGAATGCCGGACTCCATCGCGGTCCAGGTACCGGCCGCCGCATCGTAGTTGGCGGTCGCATAGACCGGGCCCGTGCACGGGTTCGTCGCACCATCCTGGCAGACACGCGTCTCGGAGGACACGTACTCCACACCAGAAGGCAGAGCATCGGCAACATTCATGCCCGAGGCAACCGCCGGGCCCTTGGCCTTCAGGTTCACCTTGTAGAGCATGTAGTCGCCCGGCATGATGACATCGTCAGACTCAACCGTCTCAATGACACCGTTGGCGTCACGAACCGGCTCGTCGCCGTTCATCTTCGCCCGAGCAACCGTCTTCTTCAGTTCGACGTCGGAGGAGACGTTGATGCCGACCTTGGGGGCCTCGTTGGGCAGCAGGTAGGACACCTTGCCGTTCTGCATGGAGCCGCCGGACATGGCCACGGAGTTCCAGGCGATGAGGTTGGCGTTGACCGGGGAGGTCATGGTCGCGATGAAGCGGATCTTCTCGCCCGGCTCGATGTCGCGGTTCATCACCAGGCGGAAGCCCGTGATCGTCGTCAGGTCGGCGGGAGCGTCGCCCCACGCGTTCGGGGTACAACCGGCGGGGGCGTCATTCATGGCGCCACCCGCGGAGAGGACCTCGCCGCGGCAGGGGTTAGGAACCGTCGAGTACTGGACCGTGATGTCTGAGGCCGGAACAGCCGTGACCTCGGGATCGCGACCCGGCTTCTCCTTCACCGACTCGAACGCCCACGCCGTGGAGTTCAGGTTCGGCTTCCAACGAGAGTCACGAGCCTGCGAGGAGGCGGGGCCAACGCCCACGTCACCCACGTAAGGCAGGATGTCGTAGGCCACGACCTTGGTCAGCGGGGTGTTACCCGCGTTGGAGATCGTGAAACGGTAGGCGCCGTCGGCACCCGGGTCGATCTCGGCGACTTCGCCGGCCGGAACGAAGTCGGGGTTCTTGTTGCCCTTGACTTCCTTCGCGATGGCCATCGATGGGGTCGTGGCCACGTTGAAGTCGATTGCGGCGTTACACACGTAGTCGGTGGTCGAGCCGTTCTTGTTCACGTCGAAGGTGTCGATCGCGCGATTACTGATGCAGTAGTTGGTGTTGCGCAGGCTCTTATCCTCGGTCGTCGCCTTCGCGCCGTCGCCGGGCATGAACGCCATGGCGTCGTTCGTGTTCTTACCGGCCGGAGCGGTCGCGAGCACGTTGACATTGAAGGTCGAGTACAGGCTGCCTTCGACCGGATCCGGAACGTTCCAGCGGATGAGGGTACGGCCGGTGTTGTTGTAGTTCTTCTCGACCTCGACCGTGACCTTGCTCAGGTCGTAGGGGGTGCCGTCGGGGTTCTTCAGCGTGGAGCGCTTCTCGGGGACGATCCCCGAAGCGTCATCGACGTCGAAGCCCTCGGGCAGGAGATCCACGATCGTGAACGGAGTGGGCGTGCCACCCTCGGTGGCCGGCTTGGCGGTACCGTTGATGAAGAAGGTGGCGGGCTTGCCCACGACCACGGGGTTGGTGCGCACGGACTTGTAGGCCTGGACGCTCGGGAACTCGTCGCGCACGCGCATCCAGGAGCAGACCTCGTCGTTCGAAGCGACGACGGTGCCGGTGTCCTTATCAGTCAAAGTACCGCTGGCACAGTTCTGGAAGCGCACGTAATCCGGGGAGGCCACGTAGTTGTAGTACTTCTCCGGAGGGTACACAGGGTTGTAGTGCGAGGCGAAGTCCGCAGGCTCCGTCGTCGGCAGGGCGGGATTCACAGTGCCATAGAAGAAGATCGTCGCGTTGGTCTGGGGTGCCACGTCGGTATCGATCGTGAAGCGGGTGATCCACTCGCCCTCGGGCAGGGTCAGGCCGGTCGTCTTCGTGTAGTTGACGGTCTCGTGGTTGCCCTTGTTGGTCCAGTACTCGAAGGTCCAGCCGCCATTTTCCTCGTAGCCGGACTTGCCGAGAATGTTGAACTGGTAGGGGCCGACGAACGTGGGGGTGTCGCAGGCTGCGCCGGCGGCCTTAGCATCCTGGGAAGACCAGGTGCAGGGCAGAGTATCGTCCCAGTGCATGTGCAGCGTCGTGTTACCGGTGTTGTTGGCGGAGAAACGCCAAGGGGTCTTCACGTTGCGAACCTGGTACTGGTAGTCGTTGCCGGACTTAGCAATACGGCCGCCGACCTTACGCTCGGCGAAGCCGTGCGTGATTTCGGAGCTCTTCGTCAGGGTCTTCGTCGGGTCGTTCATGACCTCGGCGCTGATGGTCGCCTTGTTGGTGACCGTGTCATCGAGCGTGACCGTGCCCTCGGGGTACTTCACGGTGACGGTCGACTCGATCGGGTTCTGCCAGAACCAGCGATCGTAGGACCAGGTGACGGTGTGGGTCGCCGGATCGTAGACGCCGCCGTCGGAGGCCGTGACGAAAACAGCCTTGGCGGGCAGCGGGTCCACAACCTTGATGTTCTGGACACCCACGAAGCCGAGGCCGTTGAGGCCATTCTTCAGCGAGGAGCCGTTCCAGCGGATACCGACCTTGTTGGGGTTGTCCTGGTCGATCTGCTGATAGCCGTAGCGCAGCTTGTAGGTCGTCTCACCACCAACGGCGGGGTAGTTCGCCTTGTTGGTGGGGCCGCTCTTCTCGATCGCGATGTCGGTATCGGCGGTCCAGGTGGTGGTGAGCTCGTTCTCGAGCTTCTCAGCGTTCTGCGCGCTGAAGGTCACCTTCTGGGTGGTCGTCGAGTTGTTCGGCGCGTCGTAGTAGCTGTAGTTCCAGGTGACCTGGATACGGTCGGACGTGCCGGCGGGCAGCGGATCCTTCAGCGTGAAGCGGTAACGCTGGACGCGCGATCCATCCTCGGGCTTGTCAACATATTGCGCCGTCCTGGCGACGCTGTCACCGGTCACGGGGACGACCGTGTAGCCGCGCTCGGCGAGCTTGAGGCCGTCCGGCGTGATGGGGCCGGGCAGCGTCAGCTCGATGAAGGCTCCCTTACAGGGGGTGGTCACCGAGGAGCAGGAGAAGTTGATCGTCGTGATCTGCGCATCGTGGCTACGCAGGGTTTCTGCGTCGTTCACGACGTTCAGAGCGAGGGTCGCCTGGTCGTCCGCGACTGCGCGGGCGCGGCGCGTGCGGGGCTGATCCTCGGGGGCTACCTCGGCGGCGGGAGCCTCGGCGCCATCCTCAGCGGCGGGGGCTTCGACCCCGGCCTCGGCGGCAGGCGCGTCTGCGGCCTCAGTGCTACGTCGGGCGATTGCGTGCTTTCGTCGGCGGCGCTGGCTCGCATGGCGAGGGGTGTCAGCGACGTGACGAGAAGCGAGAGAGCGGCCAGGCTGGCGGCACCCGCAACGCCCACACGGGCGCGGAACGGACGCAGTCGAGACATCGACTTCTCCTTCTATCGTCAGAATGTGGACAGGACTTGCGCTCCAGCCTAGTGAAGGAGCAGACATCACCACCATGCCTAACAACTATCGCCTAAGCCACAACTACAACGGTGTATTTCGTTGAAATTTCGGGCATAACGGCAATGTAACAACTTCTCTGAACTCTTGGTCAGTACGCAGTTTTAAGCATCAACAATAGATTTTTCAACAATTGCCAGGAAAGCATTGTCAACATCATCAAATTATGACCACCGCAATAGGGATTAGATGATAGCCGGTCTCATATTTTAGTGATGCATCACACTCAGGTCTCACCAGTTACTTAATTACCCAGTATTCCCAAAGTGTGTGCGACGCCCCTGCACAACATGCTTCCCAAACCAACTTGCAAATTAGCTGCGCAAACACCGGATAGCTCCCCGCCCACTGGGCCAGAGAATACGAAAACCCCCGCGCTTCTTTCGAAGCGCGGGGGTTATGCGCGGAGACGGCGGGATTTGAACCCGCGAGGGGCTATGCACCCCTACCTCCTTAGCAGGGAGGCGCACTCGACCGGACTATGCGACGTCTCCAGTGCCGA
>QWCT01001126.1_pt1 | contig 14520 bp, 15 predicted proteins | sample 1972681 | NCBI WGS metagenome assembly QWCT01 (sample SAMN09866701, study PRJNA288562) | Human oral metagenome isolate pre3_saliva, whole genome shotgun sequencing... | isolation source: mouth | host: Homo sapiens | place: USA: California | reverse complement strand
ATACTCCCTAAATACTCTACAATGGCTACAATCTGGCTACACTTTTTGAGGCAAAATAAAAATTGTAGCCAAGAGTTCGTACAGAGTACGCATAGAGTATACGCAAATTGCTGTTATTCAAATAAATATGTCGAACTTTGCAGCGTAGTTACAGAAGTTTATCCTGCTAATAATTCAATCTGTACGTTGTCAAACGGCAATCGTTACGAGGTTGGTCTTTTGCCAGTTAAGCATTTTTTCCAGTTCTCCGCCCTGTTCCAATCTCTCACGGGACAGTCTAAGGTTGTCGAGCATCTTCCAGTCCACTTTCTCGGGGTCGATGGCAGTGGTATTCTTCTTTTGCGGCAGATAATCATCAAAGGACACCCCAATCTCCGCCAGCTGCTGCTTGCTTTCGGACTTCTCACGGCTTTGTAACATGGTACGCAGATTGTCCACGCCCTGTTCCACATTGTCTGCTACGACCTTGTACAACCCGAAATGAGTCGGATTATTGAACTGTCTGAGGAAGTTGGTCATGAAGTTTTTCAGAAGTCCGTCCTTGTTGTTGAACTTCAAGAACGCTGCCTGATTGGTAGCTGTTGCTTCAGTGGTCTTGAGGTTGCCCTTGTCGTCGATACCTGAAACTACGGAGAGTTTTCCCATTTCCTTTTCGTTATTTACTTCCGTGCGGTCTTCCAAGACCAGCACATAGTTGTCATTGCTGTTTGATTCCATAACTTTTTGAGATTAATAATTCGTTATTGAACAGCAAATATGTAAGTAAAATTTCGTCTATCTAAGACTTAGGGAAATCATAGGAAAGACAGGGAGATAAAAGAAAAAGAGAATTTAAGATATTAAAAGGAAAGTGTAATTTAGGAGATAAGGAATGGGGATAAACACTAACTCCAATTCAGTATAGACAAAAAGAGCAGAAATCCTTTTCAAGAATCCCTGCCCATTTATATCTACAGTATATATCTATCCTTTATCTGTCAAAAGATTATGCACTTTAATAGCTGGGGCTGCATATTGTTTCCCAAGATTAAATTCGATTATATCTATCAATTCGCTCAGCTGATTGTAAGTGATACCAAGATTCTGACAGATAGTCATGTGCGCCCTCAGCATCGGCTCTACACCACCCACGCCAGCAAGGATAGAAACCGTGCCAAGTTCCCTTTCCCGATAGCTGAGCAAATCACGCTCGAAAATGTCAGCAAAGAGATGTTCTTTCAAGAAAGTGTCTATCGCTGGGGCAAAAGCCGCATAACCGACTTTAGATGCGCTGAATGGTACGCCTGTCAATTCTGCCAATATATCGGCTCCACGTCGATATTTGTCACCCTTTGCCTTCACTGGACTTGCTTCACGCCCTACAGGATCGTTGATACCTTCAGCCTTGCGAGCCTCGACCACTTCCATCATTGTTTGTATGGCACGTAATGAGCGTGGGAAGCCACAATAAGCATAGGCATGAATAAGAACTTCCTTTATTTCGTTTTGTGTCATTCCTGCCTCGAAGCCATGCGCAATGGCAAGGCGAAGCCCGTTCAAGTCGCCTTTACCCGTATATGAGCCGAGTGCGATAATTGCTCGCTCACGAGCTGTGAGACTTTTGGCGGCAGATACGCTGTCGCTCTCCTTGACAGCTGCATGATAAGCAGTTTTTCCCACAGGATTCAGCCATACAGTCCTGTTTGTCTTACTGTTGGGAATGACTGCCACATGGGCAAACCAGTTGTCGGGTGTCGCGCCATGCCAGTGAACCACCCCCGGGGCAATCTCCACAATGTCACCGGCATGTAGACGGCGGGCAGGCTTTCCTTGCTCTTGATAGTAGCCAGTACCTGCCGTCGCAACGAGAATCTGACCGCCTGTGTGGTAATGCCATGAGTTGATACAACCAGGAGCGAAGGTCACATTGATAGCTGGGAGTTGCAGACTGTCGTTCTTTATTACTGGAGACAGCCACACATCCCCCGTAAAATTAGCCGTTGGGGGATTTTTCTGCCCTGCCGGATAAGGTTGTTGGAACTCTTCGACACGAGTCTGTGCCATCGCAGAACCAGTTGTTACAACAGTCATCAGTGCTATGATTATTTTCTTTTTCATACGCTTTCCAATGACTACTTAATATCTAAATGATTCTGACTTAGCCACCTCGCAAAAACATCAGCGAGGACATCATTGTTCAAGTCCTGCATCAAGAAGTGGGTGTTACCATGAATTCCCTCCTTTGGAAGCTCAACTAACTTGGCATTACCACCATGACGATTGATACATTCAACAAACTTACGTCCCATCTGCAAGCGCACGCGCCAGTTCTCATCACCAAGATTCTTGCTGGGTTTCTCCGGAATGTAATCACCGAAATACATCACTATGGGAATCTCCGTCAAGCGCCTGAAAAGGCTCATTGGCACAGGGACCCCGGTACTGCCGCCAGTCAACCCGTCAATCTTGGCAGGCACTTCACCCTCTGGGAAAACATATACTCCAGGCTCATAAGCAGCCACTGCCTTTACCTTAGGATTCTGCATCGCAGCCATCCAACCAGGGAAGCCACCTGCCGAATGGGTGACGAGTATGGCAGAGTCGAGTTCCTCCACCAAAGCGTCGATGGCGGGGATGTCCTGCGTATGGTCGCTAAGATCAGGTGTCATCTCGCGGAAGAACTGGCTCAGATAGGTTGAGTCGGTCTTGAACTGTACACCTTTATTATATTTAGGCCATACACCAATGCGCCAAATATCAAACCAGAACATTTCGTCTGCCAAGGGTTTTACTGTTGTTGTGGACGATGTTCTTCCTGCCCGCCCGCGCCCAGGAAGATCCATTACATAGGTTGGATAGCCATGACGCAGCATAAGCGTAGAGAAGCCCTCACGACCATCAGGCGTCATTTCCCAGCAAACACCTGAGCCGCCATAGCCATGCACGAATACGAGTGGGAGCTTACGGGCATCAGCTGGCACCTGATAATTAACAAAAGCATGGTCCACCCGGCAGCTCTGTCCCGTTTCATCTTGTTCAGCCCAGCCGATAAACTTCGAATTATCATACTTCCCTTCATGAAGAATCGTCTTCCCACCCACCGAGAAGCTACCCTGCTGACTATTGACAAGGGCTGTTGTGCCATTGCGCCAGCCGACATCACCAGCATGGCAGCGATAATAATTTGTCTTGTTCTCATTTCTCTAAGTGCTTTCTATGTTTGCGCCACTTTATCTGTCTATATTCTTCTGACTTTCCGCCGAATACCGGTCACCTTTCAAGACAATGTTGTCCAAAGCTTTGTTGATTTCCGCCATTTCAGCCTCGGTGTAAGTGACTTCGGCAGCGGCAATGTTATCCTCCAAGTGTCTCAAGCTCCTGCTACCGGGGATTGGAACAATGAATGGTCGCTGCGCTTTAAGCCATGAGAGAGCCACCTGTGCTGGAGTGATATTCTTTCGTTGGGCTATAGTCTTGACCAAATCTACGATAACCATATTTGCTTCAATATTCTCTTGTGAGAAGCGAGGCACCGTAGAACGGAAGTCGTTATTTCCAAATTTTGCATCTTTTGTTATTGTACCAGTGAGGAACCCTTTGCCTAACGGGCTGAAAGGTACGAGTCCTATACCCCATTCCTCCAATGTCCCTAAGAGTTTCTCTTCCGATTCACGCCAAAACATAGAGTATTCACTCTGTATAGCGGTAAGTGGAAGAACGGCATTGGCACGACGGATATTGTCTACACCTGCTTCCGACATTCCCCAGTGGAGCACTTTCCCTTCTCTCATGAGTTGAGCTACTGCATCGGCTACCTCCTCAATCGGTGTATTCTTGTCCACACGGTGTTGATAATAAAGGTCGATATGATCTGTGCGAAGTCGGCGCAGCGAACCCTCCACGCTCTCACGGATTGTTGCTGGAGAAGAATCGAGTGTCTGCTTGAAGTCCCTCAGCTGGATACCAAACTTCGTTGCAATCTTCACTTCATTACGAATAGGCTCTAAGGCTTCGCCAACGAGTTCTTCGTTGACATACGGGCCATAACACTCTGCGGTATCGAAGAAGTCGACACCCAAGTCATGTGCCTTGCGGATAAGGGCGATCATCTCTTTCTTGTCCTTTGGTTCACCATATCCGTGGCTCATGCCCATACAACCCAATCCTATTGCCGACACTTCAAGGTCTTTGCCTAATATTCTCTTTTCCATTATTCTTTTCTTATTTGATTGTTCATGTAAATATAAATGATGTTTGCTATATTTGTCTGTAAGAGCATTGATGCCAGTGTGGCGGTTCGCTGCAAATTCTTTATTACAGATGGTTGATGAAAAACTGGTCTATCTTGCTAACAATCTGCTCGACATACTCCTTGACAAAATATGTCTGGATATGTGTAGCGCCTGGAACGATAAAGAGAGTCTTGTCTGCCGTGCCCGTTGCCTTGGCAAAAGCCTCTTCCGACATATACCTGCTGTCTGCCTTTTCGCCTGCAATCACAAGCAGAGGCTGGCTGATGAGGTCAGCATGGTCGGTAGCGTCCCATGCCATCATATCCATCAACGAACTTTTCAGGTAACTGCCTGGCGCGTTAGGTGTACGGTGTGTAACGGCATAATAGAAAAAGCCCTCGCGATAAAGGTCTACCTTTATTTTGCGTGCCTCCTCTGGCGACATATCTGCAAAGCCCAGTACTTCGGGCTTTTCGCCTGCAGCTTCTTTCTGTCTTGCCAGTGATGCCTCTTTCTGTCGTTCCTGGATGGTGTTCATCTGAGTGCGCATAAAGCCGTTGCGGCGTACTTCGCCCGTATTGAACAGGCTCAATGTAGCCACAGCTTTGATGCGCTTATCCGCCTGAGCCGTAGCAAACGTATAACCGCCACCGCCACAGATGCCGAAAGCTCCGATTCGTTCTGGGACGACACCGGGATAGTTCTGTATGAAGTCCACGGCACCGCTGATGTCACCGATTCGGAAAGCCGGCTTGTCGGTGCGACGTGGTTCGCCACCGCTTTCTCCTTGATAGCGTGCGTCGAAAGCCAGGGTTACAAAGCCCGCTTCCGCCAATCGTTGGGCATAGAGCCCGGCAGTCTGATCCTTACTTCCTCCGTTAGGATGTGCCACCACAATGGCTGCGTAGTTTCCTTGCGGCGTGTAGCCTGCTGGTGTATAGACATTGCCCACGACGTCAATCCCGTCTACTTTGTAATTTACTTTGTGAATGTTCACTTTGCCGTCCTCGTTCTTCTCAATAGCGTTCTCATAGACCAGTCCGAGATTGTTCGGCGTCAGTGTCGGTCCCTCTTCGCCATAATGCTGTGCATAAATATTGGTTGTCATCATTATTACTATTATTATTCCTGTTATTAATTTATTCATTCTAAATGTTTGATTGAAAATGTCTTACGTCTCTGACATTCGGGTTCAACATCAATTGTATCTGCATTCTACCGATTTGCGTCTGGCCCTGCTCTGGTACATTCTCATTATCTCCCGAACAGGCAGCCATAAGTATTGCCGTAAGCAGCAAAATGTCCGTCTTTGCTAATCTATTCATCATCATATTTGCGTTTTGTCATTCATCATAAATGGGACACAAACTTACCGCAGTGACTGACCCAGTCTTCCAACTCTTTGTCGTTCCACCGGTTCACGCGCACGGCGGATTTCCATGTAACGTCATAATTGATTGACTTGTGTAGATTCTTGTCGGTTTCACCCGGACCACTGCTGTAGGAGGTGAAGAAGGGAATGATTGTCTTCCCCTTGAAGTCGTGTGCTTCGAGGAAGGTGTTGATGATGTTCGGAGCTATGTACCACCAGATGGGAAAGCCCACGAATACCACGTCGTAATCTTTCATGTTGTCCACCTTTCGGGCAATGGCTGGCCGGCTGTCGGGATGAGCCTTCATCTCTTGGTTCACGCGGGCGTTGTCATTTTGCCAGTTCACATCTGCATCGGTATAGGGCTGCGCGGCTTGTATTTCAAAGAGGTCGGCATTGGTCATTTTGGCTATTTTCTCGGCATACCCCTTGGTGGTGCCCGAATAAGAAAAATAAGCTACGAGGACTTTTTGCCCCATGTTGTTGTTTTGCATATTACTTTCCTTTACTTTGCCCTTGCAGCCTACTACAACGAGCAGCAATGCAAGGATGATTAAAAATTTGTTCACCTGTTCTTTCTTTATTGGTTCACAATGCAAAGGTATAATATTTAGAGCAAGGAGTCTTTACACAAAATTCGGTCGTTCTTATCATTTTTTCAGAAAGGTACACTGGATTAGCACAATACTCCTTTTTCTGTATCCTTTTTTATCTGTTCTCACTGAATCCAAGTTGGGCGAGCCATGTCTCCACCTGCTGTTGAGAGTCGGCAGTACCGATGGTGCGCCCTATGAGCCCGAGTTCTTGCAGGTAGGTGATACCAGAGATACCAAAGTCGGTTTGCATGGCTCTCACCAGTCCACCTATTCCGCTCATCTCGTGAGTGCCGAAGGGAATGATCGTCCTGCTTTGCAGCTGCTTACGGTATGTGTCGTAGAACGTGTGCATATTCATCGGGACATCGAACCACCAGACCGGACAGCCAACGAAGATATAGTTGTACTGGCTGAAGTCTCTGTCTGTTTCTTTCAGTGGCGGACGTGCATTGGCATCTTTTTCATTCCGTGCAACGGTGTAGGCCAGCGTATTGTAGTCAGTGGTGTAAGGTACAGTGGGTTCTATGCGATAGATGTCACCACCCGTTTGCCGCTGTATCTCTTCATCTTACCACAGCTTGGTAATATTATAAAGACAAGCAAGCCTATGGCATTTACTTTCTATGAAAAATGCATGGTAAACAGACTTTTGTGTAAAGCTGATTACACATAAACGGCGTATTTTTGCACTCGGAAATAAAAACAATAACAATTAAAATGATGAATATGGATACAATCAAACTGAACAATGGAGTGGAAATGCCGCAGCTGGGCTACGGTGTGTTTCAAGTATCGCCTGTAGAGGCTGAGCGTTGTGTGGCAGATGCGTTGAGCGTGGGGTACAGAATGATCGACACGGCTCAGGCCTATCAAAACGAGGAAGGCGTGGGCACTGCCATCAGGAAGAGCGGCATCAAGCGCGAGAACGTTTTCTTGGTAGATAAAGTTTGGATGGGCAACTACGAGGATGACGCAGCGGCACGCAGTATCGACGAGAGTCTGCGCAAGCTCGGCACCGACTACATCGACCTGATGCTGCTCCACCAGCCTTTCGGCGACCGCTACAACGCCTATCGCGCGCTGGAAGACGCCTTGAAAGCGAGCAAGGTGAGAGCTATCGGTGTGAGCAATTTCTATCCCGATCATCTCATTGACCTCAGCCACTTTGTGGATGTCGTTCCAGCAGTAAACCAGGTGGAAACACATGTATTCTTCCAGCAGACAGAGGCTCGCAAGTATATGGACGAGCTGGGCGTAGCACACATGTCGTGGGGACCATTGGCTGAAGGTAAGAATGGATTCTTCTCCAATGAAACCTTGGCTGCTATCGGAGCTGCTCACGGCAAGACTGGACCACAGGTGGCCCTGCGCTATCTGTTGCAGCGTGGCATAATCGTCATACCGAAATCCACCCACAAGGAGCGCATGGCGCAAAACCTACAACTCTTCGACTTCACGCTAACCGACAAGGAAATGAATGAAATCTTAAAGTTGGACACTGGCCAGCCTATCATCATGCCGAGCCATCACGACCCTGAAATCACCAAGTTGTTCATGGGGTTCGCTCCACGCTAAACATGGATTATATCTGAAAAGGGAACGAGAAGCCGACTTTTGTATAAAGCTGGCTTCTTGCTTTCTCTCTACCTTTGCAGTAGGAAACCAACAAGCAACGAAAAATGAAAAAGTCAATGTCAACATATATACTGTTTGCTGCATCGGAACTTTGCTGTGCGGCTTGTTCAGAAAATTTCCATGCACCTGAAAATATGATCGGTGATAATCCGACAAAGACTGTTGTGCAGACAACCACACCCGTGCCCGCGGATTGTTTTCAACCTGCCGCCGACCAGGGAACGGTAGAACTGCTACAATATGAGGCGAAGGACTATACCCAAGCTGACCGGCCTGCGACGCATAAGCCCGCCTACATCTATCTGCCATACGGCTATGATGCCTCAAAGAAGTACGACATCATCTATCTGCTACACGGCTGGACGGGAACTGCCGAACAATACTTCGCCCAGAAGAACTTGCCTCAGATGAAGAACCTCTTCGACAACATGATAGCCCGAGGACTCACAAAACCATTCATTGCCGTATCGCCCACTTGGGACAAGGACAACCGTGCCAAAGACTGGGGAGAGAGCACGCGTGAGGCTGCCGTATTCTCCAGCGAATATATAAACGACCTCATACCTGCTGTGGAAAGCCGCTATAGTACTTACGCGGAGAGTACTGACGAGGCGAGCATTATCGCGTCACGTGCCCATCGCGCCATAGGCGGCTTCTCGCTCGGTGCCATTACCACGTGGTATATCTTCGAACAAGCCTTTCCCTACAGCCGCTGGTACCTGCCTATGAGCGGAGACAACTGGCACATAGAAATGTTTGGCGGGGCAAGTAGGCCAGAAGAGACAGCGGCTTTCTTGGCCGACATGGTGAAGGCATCTCCCTATAAGAACGATTTCTACGTGTGGTATGCCGTGGGGAGCGACGACGTGCGCCTGCCGCAGACACATAACCAGGCACTCGCCATGGCGGAACTGACCGAGACTTTCAACAGCACCAACTTCTCTTATCACCAGAAACCAGGTGGAAGGCACGATTTCAATGCTGTATGGGAGTTCTGCTATAATGCTTTGCCCCTCTTCTTTCCTCCAAAGAACCAACAAGAAGCGAAGACTTACACTCGAGCGAGTCGTATTGAAGACGTGATGGCAGATGCTGCTTTCGACAATTTCGGACAGCTGATTTTCCCCATAAACCGAAGCTATTGGAGTGGCGAAACGCTTGAACAACTACAACTGACGTGGTATAGCTACATCAATGCCGACAAAACGGTGGAGATTGTGAACGATATGAAGCGAAAGGCAGATGCCGACGAGCACATCTTCTACGATATCTATACCGATGAGGAGAAGGCCTCCGACCCGCAGAAACGCTACACAGGGTTGTTCTTTTTCCGAGGCAATGCCGGTGCTCCTTTCGCCATCTGTAACGCCGGCGGAGGTTTTGCCTATGTAGGAGCAATGCACGACAGTTTCCCTCACGCACAGGAACTCAGTAAACAAGGCTATAATGCTTTTGCACTCATCTATCGCCCTGGAGCACAGACCGCAATGGAAGACCTGGCACGAGCCATCACATTTGTTATTGACCATGCCGACGAGCTGGACGTTCGTCCCGATGGTTATTCTCTTTGGGGCGGCAGTGCTGGCGCACGCATGGCTGCCACATTGGGCAATGCCGACAATCTGCGCCGTCTGACTGGACGGACGGACATCGCACGGGCTGCCGCCGTGGTGATGCAATATACGGGATATGCAACTACATCAACCGCCGATGCACCCACATATGCCTGTGTGGGTACGGCCGATGGCATCGCACCATGGCAAACCATGCGGAACCGATTGCAAACTCTATCCTCAATGGGCATCGACACAGAGTTTCACGCTTATGACGGTCTGCCTCACGGTTTCGGACTAGGACAGGGAACAGCAGCAGAGGGATGGCTGAACGATGCCGTAAGATTTTGGCAAAAGCAAGCTGGTATAACAGGCATACGGCAAAATATAGAGTACCAAACTAAGGGAGACACCATATACGGCATTGATGGTATGCGTCGCGATAACCTGCAAAAGGGTATCAATGTAATGAAAGGCAAAAAGATGACCAAGAGATAACGAACAGAAATAAAACTGTAAAATAAAAACTGTAAGATAGAAAATGAAACCACAGATAATTTGCCATATCATTACACCCATAGACGGCAAAGTCGACAACAGCCGCTGGACCGCGCCAGATAAAGAATACGACGCCAGTGAGATGATGGCGCAATATCATGCTATCGGGCAGCGGTTAGGAACAGATGCGTGGATTTTCGGAACCAATACCGTGAAACAGTTCTTCCCAGAAAGATTCGACGCATGTGCCTGCCACAAGGTTTTTCCAGACCAACTGCACACGTTTGTAGGCGACTGTAGCAGCCGGCGGCAGATGATAGCCCTCGTGCCCGACGGCGATATACGGTTTACAGCAAATCAGCTTCGTGGCGACAATATCATCGCCGTTGTTGGAGAGAATGTCAGCGCTGATTACATAGAGTTCCTGGAGGATATGCAGATAAGTTATGTCTTCGCGGGATTAGACGGAATGGATCTTGGAAAAGCCATGGAAAGCATCTGCAATGAGTTTGGCCTATGGCACATATCACTGCAAGGCGATGGCTTCATCAACGGAAGGTTTTTCCAAGCTGGACTTGTTAGTGAGCTGAGCGTTGTGGTCAGTCCGCAGCTCGACGGCTGTCAGGGAGCACCGTCCATCATAGAATATCGGGGTGAAGAAACCGATTGGCCGCAAGGACTGACGCTCCGCCTGCTCGATGTGGAACGGCTTGGCGCAGGCTGCGTGTGGCTGCACTATCAGGTGCGGCAATCGTAACTTCCGACATTTTGTGCTTCACAACCGACTTTTCTATAAGGTTTTTCTCTCAAACCATCTGTATCTTTGCAAGCATAATTTTAAAAGCGAATAAAAACAATGAAAACAAAAAGAATTTTATTGACCGGATTGCTGTCGATGACCATAGCAACAATGATAGCACAAGCAATAAATATTAACAAAACAAACAATAATATGGCAGAAGAAGTACAAGTAATCAAAGCACTCGTAGAGAATGTAGACCGTACTCCCGTTGTGTTCAAACAGCAGGAAAATGGTTTTATTTTGGCAGGTATTCTCTATCATCCTCGTACATGGAAGCAAGGCGAGAAACTCAAGGCCATCATCGTGGACGGTCCGATGTACAGTGTGAAGGAACAGACGCAGAGTATCTATGCGCAGCTTTTGGCCGAGGCAGGATATGCCACGCTGGTGTTCGACCATAGCTATATCGGTGCCAGCGAGGGACATCCGCGTGGCTACGAAGATCCCGAGATAAAAGGAGCTGATTTACGGTCAGCTGTCAGTTTTTTGCAAACACTCGACAACATAGATAAAGACCACATCGGTGCTGTGGGTATCTGCGGCTCGGGCGTATATGTTCCCAACGGACTACGCAACGACAATCGCGTGAAAGCCATCGCCAGCATTGCGCCATTCATCATGATGACTGATATTAAAACCAATACTGATGAGAATCTGATGAAAATGAAAGCTGATTATGAAAAGGGAGGTGAAGTGCAGCGACTCGATCTGATAAAGGGCAGTGAGGGAGAGGCCTACTATCGCAACCCCGACCGAGGAGCTGCCGTTCAGGCATGTCCTACACCAGTTTGGAGTCAGCTGGCATGGCACCAGTTCCACCCCACTGAGACGGTGCGCGAACTGAAAGTGCCCTATCTCGTCATAGCGGGAGAAAAAGCCTTTACCACTGAGGGAGCAAAGAAAATGTTTGAGAATGCCCCCAATCCCAAATATTTCCACCTTACCTTAGGTACCACTCACTTTGAAATGTACGACATGGAGAAATATGTGAAAGAGAATGTAAACGAACTTTTGACTTTCTTCGGGAAGCATCTTTGATAGATCTTTTAACCGAAATCAGTAAAACGAATATTCAAATTGAAGCATTATGGCAATATTTTTAGCCATAATGCTTTTTTTTGATTCAAGAAAAAAGGTTATCTTTGCAGTGATTGATCAAAAAAACATATTATGCCGTTCAACAAAGCTAACCTCATTGTCGAACACGGACTCAAAGGTTTCGGTACGACCACGCATGCAGATAATGTGGCGCACATTATCTGCATGCGCGGTCGGTTTGATTTTACTTTTGACGGGCATCCGTTTCAGTTGAAATCGGGCGAAGCGATGATTGTAGGGTTTCAACATTTGCTGGAGAATATGCAGCCTTCGGCCGACCTGGAGGTCATGTGTATCTACACGGCACCTGAGTTTTTGGAGTTGTGTACACCGCGCAACAACTATGGCATCAAAGGCTCATTGGCTCTCTTTTCCTGCCCAGTGATAGAAATGGACAAAGAGCAGTTTGAACGGATCCGGCAAGACTTCATACAGATAGAACAGAGGCTGGCAAACGACCAAAGTCTGTTCCACGAAGATATACTGATATGTGCCACACAGATGATGTTTCTTGATTTTTTTGATGCCCATGCCTTCCACAACGGCTTATCAAATGTCTCGTTTCAAGACACCGACATCATCACGCGCTTCATGCAGATGCTTGAACATGGAGATTATGTGAAGCATCGCGAGGTGGGTTATTATGCTGATAAGCTCTACGTCACCCCCAAGTATCTCTCCGAGGTCTGCAAGAGCGTGAGTGGAAAAACCGCCAACTATTGGATATCCCGCTTTACAACCATTCATATCCGTCGTCTGCTGCAAGAGAGAAAAATGACATTTACTCAGATTTCCGATTTTTTTGATTTCTCCTCACCTGCCTATTTCAGCCGATTTGTGCAGAAGCATTTGGGAACGTCTCCAACCAATTTCCGAGAGTAGTCCTTTGTTTTCCGAACTTTGTGATAAATGCTTATTGACACACTTTCTGTTAGGATATTTGTGTTTTATCATCTCTTATCAAACAACGGATATGGGAAATTTTCAGCAAAAAGTGCAAACTTACAATCTCCTTATATGAATACAGAATGAAATGCTATCTCAAAATGATAATCTCTCGCAAAAAACTTGAGAACATAGGATAGTAAATTATCTACTCTTTGATTAAGTGGGCAAGAGCCGGATCCGCTTTGATGCGTTCCGTTTCCAATTCCACGAGCGAGAGAATCTCTTGTTTGATTGATTTGTAGTTGGCTTCGATAGTCTCTTTGAGATTATCGAAGCCATCTTCGTTTATAAAGTTAGCTATCACGGGGACGGGTTGGTATGCTTTCATTTCTGCCAATACCCTGGCACTGTCCACTACTATCTCCGCATGGAAAATCTTTTGGTCGATGCGTTCGTCTAAGTTATCGGACACTGCACCCACGAACATTCCTTGTGTAAGGTTACTGATTTTCGATGCGGGGATAAGACAGTCCATTTGTGTAGAGATAGAGATGGATTTATCATTGCGGTTGATAGTCATAGACTGCCGTTGCTGAAGCACCTTGCCAAAACGTTCAGAGAGAGTTTTGGCAGTTTCTCCAACCACCTGCCCTGAGAACACATTACCCACCGTGTTCTGTATCACTTTGCTCTCCTTGTCCCCATAGTCTCTTGTTAATTGGCTAAAATCTTGAAAGCCCAAGCATACCGCTACCTTGTTGCTTCGAGCGGTAGCGATAAGGTTATCCAACCCACGAAAATATATGGTTGGCAACTCGTCGATAATCACTGAGCTTTTAAGTTGCTTCTTCTTGTTGATGAGCTTTACGATACGACTGTTATACAGACCGAGTGCAGCCGAATATATATTCTGACGATCGGGATTATTACCTACAACCAGCACCTTCGGCTCATTGGGATTGTTGATGTCAAGCGAAAAATCATCACCCGTCATTACCCAATAAAGAGCAAGGCTTATCATACGCGAAAGCGGTATCTTGGCACTGGCTATCTGTTCCTGTAACTGGTCCTGAGCACCTCCCTCCCATGCGTCCATAAAGGGAGAAAGATAGTGTACGTTGTCAACAATACTGCTTAATCCTGTAATAATAGAATACCCTACTTCTGCTCTGATTCCTATCCGAAAAAGATGATGAGAAGGAAAGGAATAAGTTATCAAAGATGCTGTATCTTTCGGAATTTCCTCTACTATGGTGGGCTTGCTATTCATAAAGTTATCAAGAACATATTCCCCCTGTTTTCTGATTAGTAGGTTCATTTCTGGTTCTTTCGTATCGTGTTTTATACTGACTCTTTTATCGTTTAAAGATGAAACTCTAGTAGATAATGACTGGGAAAGGATTGTCTGCTCTGACGAGGAATATTTACCATTAGTGATTTCCCCTTGGCATACTTAACTTTTTAATACCAATTTTAGAAGATACATCCATTGTAGTAGTTGTTTTTTTTTAAATCTATCGAGACAAAATTATAAATAACCATATTTATATAACGATTTTAAGTTTTACATTACATAATAGAAAAAAGTGAATAACAGTGTTAGCACAAAAAATTGTGCAGCTAAAAATAAAGAAGGTAGAGGTTATAGTTAGAAGAACATTCATATAACAATTTTACTATCTTAGATAAACTACCAACTTTTGAATTCTATTAATATAGTTACTTTAATGAGAGTAATTCTCCTTTTTTTAAGTATAAGATTTTACCGATATCTCAATAATATAATTGCATAATAGACTCTGTTAATATGAGATTTACATCTATACGCAAGCGTACTAACATTTAGATTTGACCCACTTTTTGACCC
>QWCT01001124.1_pt1 | contig 14535 bp, 10 predicted proteins | sample 1972681 | NCBI WGS metagenome assembly QWCT01 (sample SAMN09866701, study PRJNA288562) | Human oral metagenome isolate pre3_saliva, whole genome shotgun sequencing... | isolation source: mouth | host: Homo sapiens | place: USA: California | reverse complement strand
CACAGTCTGTGCGTTGGGAAGATGTTCTTTCCTGCTGAGGCGATATTCGCCCTTTTCGTTTTTCGCAAGGATCTTCGCTTTGAAGGTGTCGCCTACAGACAATGAGGTAAGAATTGCGGAATTTCTCGTCCACGTGATGTCTGCGAACCAAATTAGTCCTTTGGCCCCGTTGGGCATTTTCACGAAGATGCCGTATTGGTCGTTGATGCCGGTGATGGTAACGTCAACAGTGTCGCCAATCTCAAAACTTTTGTTTTTTGCCTGCGACATTCTTTGTTTTTTGAGTTGTGATTGTGTTTCGTGATCCATTGTGAGGTCGGAATTGTCTACTTGTTCTCGTTTGTTCTTCGAGTGGGCTTTCACTGCCCGGCTGTTTGGGGAGCAAAACGAACGGTGCTCTTCTTTGCAATACCTTAGGGCAAGTGCCGCCGAGGGCCCAAATCGAAAAATGGAGGAGTTGTGGCGTTTACGGGAGGAGAGGGGAGTGAGAAAACTGTCGGTGGGGTGTTGTTTTTCTGCCTGTTGTCGGTGGCTTCTTTGGAAGCATAGTCAACAAAAAAGCTCGTCAGTATTTCGTAAAATGCTGACTTATATGCGTTTATCTGAACTGAGCAAAAGAAAATGCGGGATGCGCAGTGGCTGCGAGCATGGTTCTTCTGTATTATGACTAGGTCGGCTGCAAAGGTAGTATTATTTTTCGAGTGTTGCGCAGCTTTCTATCAGATATTTTTGATCTATTCCTCGAAAAATGCACATTGGGTCTTTTCCGGCAAAAGATAATTCGAAAAAAAACGAGAAATCGAGATCGATCACTCCTCGCCTTGATGAGTCCCTCTTCTGCCTGACTCTTTCGCAAGGAATCTTTTCCCGGCCTTGTGGAGAAGAAATCAAGTGGAGTGGCACGAGGTATTGGAGCTAGCCCGGAGCTGGTGAGCATAGGCACGAACGACGTACATTCAAAATCGAAGTGCAACAAATCATTCGTTTTTCATAGGTCCTAATCCATGAAAAACACCGCGGGTTTGCCTCGCGGCCGGGGCGCGTAGCCCCGAAGAGCAATACCGGCAATACAAAAAAAAGAGTCCCCTTTCGAGGACTCTCGGAGATTAATTATCTTTGTATTGCTTATGTACAAACAACTAGCCTCGGAGCAAAGGTCGCAAATCTTTGCCTTGCTCCAAAGAAAATGTCCAAGAAAAGAGATTGCACGTATCGTGGGAATCAGCCAATCCACGCTTTCTCGTGAATTGAAACGCAACGGCACCCGGGGTCGGGCAAGTATATTTGGTTCAAGGCGCATGCAAAGGCTATGGAACGTCACAAGCGTTCCACACGCAATGCAGCCCTTGCTCCGGAATTGGCGTGGAGAGTCAAACAACTCATCATCGAAGAACAATGGTCACCGCGACAAATATCGGGCGTGTTGAAGAAGGAAGGCGTCAGTGTTTCACATCAATGCATCTACAACATGATTCATGCCGATGCAAGCGGGGAATTGTCGCGCCACACCCGCCACAAGCTCAAATATAGGCGCCGACCCAAACGCAGGCCTTTCCCCATGGACGATAGAACGAGCATTCACTCGCATCCCGAGCAGGCGGACGGAAAACGCTTTGGGGATTTTGAGATGGATTTGATTGTGGATTCGCACAACCACGCCATACTCACAATCGTGGAGCGTTCCACAAACATGCTCTTCATGACCAAACTTGCCCATGGGAAGAAGTCCGAGCCGTTAGCCAAAGCGGTCAGACGTCTGCTGCTGCCCTACAAGAAGCACATCAAGACCATAACCACTGACAACGGTCCTGAATTTGCTGCACATAAGCTGATTACAAAGTAGTTGGGGCCGTCCTCTATTTCGCAGATCCTTATGCCTCATGGCAAATGGGAGCGATAGAAAATACCAACAAGCTCATCAGGCAGTATATTCCCAAACAAGCCAACTTCGATGATGTTACCGATAAAAAGATTGCGAGCATACAGAAGAAAATCAACAGTAGACCCAGACAAAAACTCAAGTTTGAAACACCCAAAGCTGAGTTCTTCAAAAGAATAGCCTAATTTTGCACTTGCCGGTTGACTCTACGGTTTGATTGATACGAATCCATTAACCCCCAAAAGTTAGGCTATACCTTAAAGGACTTCAGAAAAAAGTATTAGCTTCGCAAACTGTATCACAAGTGAACCATAACCACCGATGTAATAAACAGATAGTGCTAAGGTCGTGGGTCGGTAAAACGAAATAGGCCATCCATGAGAGCGAAATAAGATTGAAAATCAACAACAAACAAGTATAATCGTAACTTCAGACATAAAATAATGACAGAGAAAGAGTTACAAAACTACCTCCGTGCCAATTTTCCACTGGAGAATGAAAGGTGTGAGTGGAAGGAGTTCAAGAATCTAAAGCATCTCCTTTGTGGACAAAAGGAGGGGGATGTAGTATCTTATGTATCTGCTATATCGAATATGAATGGTGGACACCTTGTTTTGGGAGCAGTTGACGCATCACTGGAGATAGTTGGTATTGAGGAACTTTATAACTACACGACAAACAGTGCATGCCTGAAGCTTCGAGAGAAATGCGCAAATTTACCAACCGAAGGTTTGAAGATAGATGAGTTTATTACCGATGATACAAATAAGAGGGTTTGGATTATTCACATCCCCAAGCATTTGACGCGGCAACCTGTCTTTGCGCATAATATTGCGTTTCAACGGTTGAACGACTCATTGATAGAAATAACACCTGCACGCCGGAAAGCAATTCTGTCAGAGGTAGAGCAAAATTATGATTGGTCTGCCCAGATTGTTGAAGATGCAACGTTTGACGATCTTGACCCAGAAGCTATTAAAAAAGCAAGAGAAGGCTACAAAGAAAAAAATCATAAATTTGCTGAGGAGTGTGACAATTGGAGCGATGCCGTGTTCCTTGATAAGGCTCGACTGACTCTAAGTGGTAAAATTACAAAGACAACTTTACTGCTAGTCGGCAAGAAGGAATCGGCGTATAAGTTGCATCATATAGCCCAAATAGTGTGGGAATGTCATCAGGATGGTACACGATTCGGTGATATATTCACGCCTCCTTTTATTCTCAGTACAACAGAACTGCTCGGAAGAATACGCAATTACCGATTCAAGATCTATCCAAAAAATTCTCTCATTCCAGCAGAAGTTTGGAAGTATGACACGGAGAGTATTTTGGAGGGATTACATAATTCGATAGGTCATCAGCGGTATGAGGATAACGCACGCATAATCGTTACAGAAACTATGGATCAGCTTCTTTTTAAGAATGCTGGTAATTTCTATTACGGAAAAGCCGAAGACTATGTTGAAGGTGAAATCACGCCTGTATCTTACCGTAATCCTGCGTTGATTAATGCTATGGTTGAAACCAAGATGATTGACAGTAAGGGGTATGGAATCCATAAGATGTTTCTTAGTCAACGCAAGCGTTATCTTCCAATGCCAGACTATAAGCAGTCTACAGATTTTTTTGTAGTTCTCAGTTTACCTGGTACTATCATTGACGAGAACTATAGTTTGTTACTGATGGAAAATCATAATCTGTCCTTGACAGATGCCATGCTATTGGATATGGTTCAAAAGCGTGCAAGAATTCCTGTAGATTCCTTGCATAGACTTCGCAAACAGAAGTTGATAGAGGGACGTATGCCCAATATATATGTGTGCAAGCATATTGCACAGGCCACTAATAAAAAGGTTGAGTATTCTATGCATCGTGGTCTCGATAGTAATAGCTGTGAGAAAGTCCTTCTTGAACATCTGAGTATTCATGGAAGCATGACCAAAGGAGAGATAGTTGAGTTTCTCTCTAAGATGTTATCAGATCTGCTTTCTAAAAAACAGATTGGCAACAAGGTTGACAACATTCTTCGACGTTTGAAAAAGGACGGCAAAATAACAAATAACAGCCGAGGAAAAATATCTTCTTGGATGCTCGTGAAATAACGAGCAAAAACGAGCAATATAACGAGAATGAAGAGACGCCGCACTTCGTAACACTTTGATATTCAGTAAAATCATGTTCTCGTTATTCGTTTTGGTCTAAATGTTAAATGACCAAATAACGAGCATAAAAACACATTCACCATATCCTTATACGCAAGGATGGGTGCAGCATCGACCCACAAGTGTTCATCGCCAGCCTGAGCGGTTACATCGACGACCTCAAGGCGAGCATCGCCGTAGCCAAGGGCATCGATCTTGTGCCACCGCTCACCATCGCCAACCTCACACAGTCCTTGCAACTCCACAACGTGTAGCACCCCAACATTGTCATTGCCCAAGCCCTGCTTGAAACTGGCTACTTCACCTCTCGCGTCTGCCTCGAACACAGCAACCCCTTCGGCCTCCGCCGACCATTGGACGGCTCGTATTATCATTTTGACAACTGGGAAGAAAGCGTCTGAGCCTACTGTGACTACGTGCAGTACAAGTTTCACGGTGGCGACTACTACCGCTTCCTCCAGCGCATAGGTTATGCCGGGGTGCAGAAAGTGAGGGCGATGGCGCGGGGTGTAGAATGGAATTCCCGAATACGTAATTTTATTAGCCCTGATAGGAAGATTCTTTCCTATAAATTCGATGCAATCAGAAAAAGTGGTACCTTTGCCTATATTCAACACCCTGTTTGGAATGGCTAAAGGAATTAACAGATTGAAAGTGGTTCTCGCTGAAAAGAGGAAAACCAACAAGTGGCTGGCTCAGCAATTAGACAAAGCGCCGACCACGGTCTCTAAATGGTGTTCAAACATTTCACAGACATCTGTGGAAACTCTCCTTCAGATAGCAAATATGTTGCAGGTGGATGTAAAAGACTTATTGCAATACACACCACAAAATGCCGAAATGGTTCATATTCGAGTACCAAAAAGTGAAACCGCCCAAAAGTGAGTCGTATGGAAAAAGTAAATAAAAAGCTACTTCAGACACAGATGGATAAGATAAATAAAATTGTTAATATGCTTCAAAAAGAGTTTTCTGGCGTTGACTTTACTGATGGAATAGATTTTTAATAATCGCATGCGATAAATTAAAGTATGTAATTACCAAGCGATTGCACTATCGTGCAATGTCTAAAAAGATCTTAGTTCTACTTTAAGCAACAATGCATACGATGTCAAGCTCTGTAGTATTTTAGGATCTTTTTAGCAACACGGCAAACCAAAATGAAAAAGAAGACATACAATGCCATAGATATATTTTCGGGTGCGGGAGGCTTAAGTCTTGGTGCCCAATGGGCTGGGATAGATATTTCGTATGCCATTGAGATTAACAAAAGCGCAGCTGCTTCATATCAGAGCAATCATAGTGATGTCAAGGTGCTTACTGAAGATATTGGTAAGATAGACGCGACTCAATTTGTCTCACAAGACAACCCTGTTTCCATAATCATGGGTGGTCCTCCGTGCCAAGGTTTTTCGTTATCGAACACTAAGACAAGGAATATGGACAACCAGAAAAATTACCTATTCCGTGAGTTTGTAAGGTTCGTTCGTGATGTAAAGCCTGATTGGTTCTTGTTTGAAAATGTTGGTGGATTGACAAACCTTGATCATGGGGAGGTCGAAAAAATGATAGAAGATTGCTTCCGTGAGATAGAAGGGAAAAATGGGGTTAAGTATACTGTCAAGTCAAAGGTCTTGTGGGCTCATGAGTATGGTGTTCCACAAAAAAGAAACCGATTTTTTATGGTGGGGAATTGCAAGGGTATAGACTTTGAGTTCCCTGCCCCATCGTGCGTGTCAGACTGCTTTGTGACAGTAGAAGATGCCATCAGCGACTTGCCTTTGCTCGACAATGGCGATAATGTAGAGGAAGCAAATTACTCTAAGCCTATAGACAAAATTAGCGATTATGCAAAAAGGATGAGAAGAGGGTCTTTACGCTCAACTCAAAACTATGTCTCCAGAAACAACGATCTTGTGATTAAACGCTATCATCATATTCCACAAGGGGGAAATTGGAGGGATATTCCAAATTCCCTAATGGAGAACTACAAAGACAAAAGCCGTTGCCACAGTGGTATTTATAAAAGACTGCGTGCCAATGAACCATCTGTAGTAATATCTAATTATAGAAAGAGCATGCTTGTCCACCCCTACCAAGATAGGGGTATCTCCGTAAGAGAGGCAGCTCGACTTCAAAGCTTTCCTGATACATTTAAGTTTGAAGGGCCAATTTCTCATATTCAGCAACAAATTGGGAATGCGGTTCCGCCATTGTTGGCCAAAGCCGTTTTTGAGCAAATCATGAAGTATGCACAATAAGCATCAAAATGAGCAATGAGAAAATAAATATCCCCAGGGCTAATTTCCTTGTGGGTTCGATGCGTTCTATAGGGTACACATTTGAATCTGCTATCGCTGATGTTATAGACAATAGCATTAGTGCAAATTGCCATACTATCCACGTCCTCTTTCCAAGTAATCCTATGGAGAGACTTGCAGTTGGTATATTGGATGATGGAGAGGGAATGTCAGATGAGGATTTGTTTGAAGCGATGCGCTATGGTAGCTCATCTTGCGAAAGCAGAAGGTCGGATTATGACTTAGGACGTTTTGGGTTAGGGATGAAGTCCGCATCCTTATCAACCTGCCGAATACTGACAGTGGCTAGTAAGCATGACGGAGTTATCAGCGCTTATACATGGGATTATAATTTCATTGTAGAAAGAAAGGATTGGTATACAATTCAACATACAAAAGATGAGATTGAAGCTCTGCCATATGTCAGTGCCCTAAAGGAGAATGGATCTGGAACATTGGTGATATGGCAAGACTTTGATGTAATTTCAAAATCCAGTAACGGTCAGGTTTTTGAGACGTTGAGCGAGTATAAGACCACGGTTAATGATCATCTTGCTCTAATATATCATCGTTTTCTGAATTCCTCAGGCAACGAAAATATTAAGATTTATATCAACAACTCCAAGGTGATGGGATTAGACCCCTTTCTTGAAAACCATGCAAAGACAACGACTAAGAAAGAAGTTGTAATAGCAATTGAGGATAGTGACGGATTAGAGCAAAAGGTTAGGGTTAAGCCTTTCATTTTGCCCTATGCAACAGACCTAAAAGCTAAAGACAGAAAACTCGTAGGAGGCCTTGAAAGCCTAAAGTCAAAACAAGGATTTTATGTGTACCGCAACAACAGATTGATTGTCTGGGGGACATGGTTTGGTATGAGACCTCGTTCTGAATTGACCAAGAATGCGAGAATACGGGTAGACTTTCCCAATTCTTTGGATGACATCTTTAAGATTGATGTAAAGAAGCAGACTGCTTATATACCTAAACGGATTCAGAACCAGCTGAAACATATGGTTTCTGAGGCCTTGGAAATCTCTATTACAAAACAAACACATAGAGGCCGACGAGAAGACCTCAAAGAGGTTGACTATATTTGGAGCAGGCTTGTAGCACGTGACAATAGGTACTATTATCAAGTCAATCGTGATAGCCGTCTCCTCCAACTAGTGCGAGATCATCTTACATCGGAAGGTGTCACCTACTTAGATCTCTTGTTAAAAGAGATTGATAGGAACCTCCCATTGCAACAAATATATATTGACAAGTCCAATGAAGTCATTGCTGAGGAAACGGAAGATTGGGATACAAGATTTAACGATATTTTTAATCTTGCCATCACAATGGTAGAGGCGAAGAGAAATTCTACCGGACAGAACTTAGAGGATATAATCGAAAGTCTAAAAAAGGTAGAGCCCTTCTGTAACCTCACAGAGTTAATAAACAGGTTGAACGCTTACTACGCAAACAATGAAGCTGAATAACTCACAATATAACAATCTTAAGATTGTCACGGAAACGCAGATTAGTTTTGATATTCAGAACAATAAAGAAATAGTTTATACTGCTATTGGAACATATATCCAGAGGGCAGTTGACTTTTTGGGTATTGCAATTGGCGAAGAGGATCGCAACAAGTTGCTTACAGATATAGAATATCAATTCAGAATCACGCACACTGAAGGAGAGGTAATATTCGACCAATATGCAGACTTGGGCGAATGGTACGACAGTAACTCTGAAGGCGAGGCCTATTTCTGGAACAGGTATCGCAAGTATCTCATTGAGAAATCCAGTCTCGATAGTAAAAGTATTGATTTGCTTGACTTTAAAACATTGCCAAGCTTAATGAACTGTCTTGGAAATCCAAAAACGGATGCTGAGCAACATAGAAGAGGGTTGATAATTGGTGATGTACAGTCTGGCAAGACCGCTACGTATATTGGGCTTATCTGTAAGGCAGCGGATGCTGGTTACAAGGTTGTTATTCTGCTTGCAGGTATAACAGAGAGTTTGCGTCAACAGACACAAGAGCGTGTTGACGAAGGCATCATAGGCATCATCAAAAAGAAGATTGGGAAGGAGGAGAAGGCAACTCGAATTGGTGTGGGGTTAGATAACAAGTCATTTAAAGCTTCTTCTTTTACGTCCTATGCCTCAGATTTTGTTGCAAACTCAGATAAAATTGCGACCTCATTAGAAGAACACAAGTCCCTCGTGATTTTTGTTATAAAAAAGAACGTGTCTGTATTGCAGAAGCTACTTGACTGGCTTAGGGCATATAATTTAGACCCTATTTCCAATTATGTAGATCAACCTATGTTGCTTATTGATGACGAAGCAGACAACGCCTCTGTAAACACAAGGAAAGAGGAAACAGACCCAACGAAAACAAACAAGCTGATTCGCCAAATCTGCAATTTGTTCAAAAACTCTACATATGTAGGGTTTACAGCAACACCCTTTGCGAATGTATTCATTGACCCTGACTCGATTGATGAAATGAAACACGCAGACCTGTTTCCTGAGCACTTTATTTATGTGCTACCTACACCATCTTCGTATATAGGCGCAAGCAAGATATTCTACAAAGAGGGAGTTCACCATGATAATCTTAGATATATCGAAGATATAGAAGAGCCTGATTATTTCTCTCAGGAATATCGGGAAACAAAGGATGAATGTCCTGAAGTCCTGAATACAGGTGGGTTCTACTACAAGCATATGAAGGAGTGGCACGGAGTGTTGCCTTCGTCATTAAGGAAGGCAATACTATGCTTTGTCATAGCCAATGTAGTAAGAGACTTACGAGGTGAGATTGAGAAACCAAGAAGTATGTTGGTGAATATGTCTCGTTTCGTAAAAGTTCAGAGATATATAAGGGAATACGTTGAGGAGGTTCATAACTCGATACTTAGAGAGGTTAAATATGATTTTTCTGAAAAAATATCTAAAAATACCAACCTGCCTCTATATAAGGAGTTGGAGCAATTGTGGCTCGAAAATTTCTCCAACATTACAGACGTGTCATTTGAGAGGGTTGTAAGAAAGGACAACCTTCTGTCTTCATGTAGCAAGATAGAAGTCACCGTTGTCAATGGTGGCAAATCGAGTGGTCGTCTTGATTACAAGTCTAAGCCCAATCTAAGAGTTATAGCCGTTGGAGGCTTGGCCCTTTCTCGAGGTCTAACGCTTGAAGGATTGCTGGTCAGCTATTTTTATAGGAACACTTCAACCTTTGACGTGTTAATGCAAATGGGGCGTTGGTTTGGCTATCGTCCCCATTATGATGACTTGTTCCAAATTTGGATAAGTCGCATTAGTGCAGATTGGTATGCCGAAGTGTCAAGGGCATCTGATGAATTAAGAGATGATCTTAAACGTATGCGTGAGCAGCAACTTACGCCTAAAGACTTCGGTATAAAAGTGCGTGACTTTTGCGACGACTTGCAGATAACCGCATCAAATAAAATGCGTAATGCTAGTGATTGGTTTAAGTTCTCGTACTATGGCAATATCTACGATACACCCTACGTTAGTAGAAACATCGAGCAAAACAAGAAAAACTGGGAGGCTGTTTGTGGATTAGCGAAAAGACTATTCGACGACCACTATGATTTTAGATTAGCCGACCAACATAAGCCTATAACTGGAGACGTAGATTCAAGCACAAAATCCAGATATTTTGCAGATGTTCCAAAGGCTATGATTGTTAGCTTTCTGTCGGAAATACAATGCTCGCTTATGAATTTTAAATTCAACACAGAGCAGATCTTGGAATTCTTGAATGACCCTGAGGACATAGGCATCGACAAATGGGATGTTGTGTTTGAAGGTGGTGACGGTTCCCTCAACTATGATATACCTGGCCTAGAAAGCATCAAGTGTGCAAAGCGTGCCATATATGCAAATGGCAATGTTGTACAAATAAGTTCTCGCCGCAGATTGCTTGGTACTCGTGAAGGAAAATTTGCTTTGAATGCCGAGCAAATATGCCTTGCTGAAACAGAGCGCAGAAAGAAGTGGTTGGATGAAGAAGGTGGAAAGGAGATAGACCATAAGAGGGCTATACCTGTAAAAGCATACTTTGAGTTCCTGCCAGAAAGAAAGCCTGTGCTAATAATAATGCTAATTGAGGCTCACCCCGAAGAGGATTCACACATCACTGCCAGTGTTACTCAGAAGAATCATTTCCAAGAGTTCGTTGACGAGCTTGGTGATAGCCGCCTTGTTGCATTTGCAATTGGATTTCCAGGGTGTAAGCAGGGCGTTGATGCAAAAAGGTACAAGGCGAACAAAATCTTCGCAAACCTCTATATGACAGACGAAAGTGATCAATTAGACGATGAAGAATAAAATATATAAGATGTTCGAGGAGGGTTTCCAACCAGGCCAGTATATTCGGTTGGGAAAAAATTTTTTGCTAAAGCTATATATAGGTAAAAGTAGCACAGGGGATTACTCCTTCGAGTATCGTGGTAAATATACGCCCAATAGGCTAAGTAGCTCTGATGTCATTGAAGTGCAACAAGCAAAAACGGAAGATGGTATCTACATAGTCCGTTTTTCATTGACCAACAGTGAGTTGTTGGAGTACTTCTGTACATTCTGTGAAGACCTTTTTCAATCTTCTCAGGAGATAGATAATGATGCAGTAGCATACAAGACCATCACAAACCGTTATCTGTCTTGGAAGAAGATGTTCAAGCCTCATGCTGGCAAGATGACAGAAGCTGAAATTATAGGGCTTATAGGAGAACTCCTGTTCCTTGATAAGGAAATGATACCACTATATGGAGTTGTTAAGTCACTTGAAAGCTGGACAGGGCCGGAAAAGACCCACAAAGATTTTTCTATGGACAATAGATGGTATGAGGTTAAGACTATAAGTAGCGGAAAAACCTCTGTTACAATATCTTCATTGGAACAGCTTGATAGCGATATTGACGGTAATCTCATTGTCCATGAGCTTGAAAGAATGAGCCCTTCATTCAATGGACTCAAACTTAATGATATAGTCAAGAAAATCATAAGTGAGATTGGTCCTGTGAATCGCGATATGTTTATTTCAAAGCTGGAGTTGTATAACTACGACTTCTCTCCCAGCTACGACAACTATGTTTATGCAGAGGTTGGATTTGCCTCTTATCTCGTGGATGATAATTTCCCGAGATTAAGGCGAAGAGGGTTGCCAATTGAGATAACGAGGGTGCAGTACGAGATAAGTCTTTCAGACATCGCCCCATACAAAATCTAAAGAGTTCAAAGGCTATGACAGTAGACGAATTTAGAGAGCATTTTATAGACGAGTTGCGCTTCAATGCTGACCATGAAGGCACTGATGCTGGTACTCAATTTGTTAATAAAACTCTTGAGAACTTGGAAGAAATAGGCGATATTGATGACCCAATGCCTATTTCAATAGAGATGAAAGGTCGTCGTAAACGGCTAATGGCATTTGATGCATACGCTTATGATAATGCAGATAGTGCTTTGTGTCTGGTAGCAAGTGATTTCACGAACTCAAAGGAAGCGACAGAGGCACTTACAAATAGTCGTATTAACGACCTTGTTGCACATATGCAGAATTTCATAGACGAAAGTGTGAATGGCAATATGAATGAGTTCTGTGACGATTCAGATGTTGCTATCAATCTTGCAAAAGAGTTTCGCAAGAAAATAGGTAAGTCTATGATAGAAACCGAAATACTTAGGTTCAAATTTTTTATCATCTCTGATAAGCTGCTAAGCAAGCAGGTGAAAAATGTGAGCCGTGAGGATTTCTTGGGGCGTCCTGTTGAACTAAATGTTTGGACACTTGAAAGGCTTTTCCAATCTTTTCAGTCTAACACAAGTGAAATCATCGAGTTCGACACGTCCGATTTCGGATGCGATGGTATACAGTACCTAAAAGCAAATCTTGGCGATGGAGTGTCATATGACGCTTATATGGGCATTGTTCCTGGAAGGTTCTTGGCAGACATATATCTAAAATATGGAAGCAAACTCCTCCAAGGAAACGTCCGAGCATTCCTTAGCGTAAGAGGAAAAGTAAATAAGGGCATCCGGAATACAATTATCACTGGGCCGGAGAACTTCTTCACCTATAACAATGGTATCGCTGTTGTTGCTCGTTCTGTAGGTTTCTCGGAGGATTGTTCTAAGATAGTTCACTTTAGAGATCCACAGATTATTAATGGAGGGCAGACAACAGCCTCTCTTGCAAATGCCATTATTAAAAAAGAAGGCAAGAATGGTATGGATAATCTGTATGTTCCTATGAAGTTGACCGTTCTCAATATAGAGGACGAAATGTCAGAGGAGCAAATAGAGCAGTATAACTCTATTACAAGAACGATATCTGAATGTGCAAATAGTCAGAATGCTGTTTCAGCCGCAGATTTCTTCTCCTATCATCCTTTCCACATCCTGATGGAGAAACTCTCTCGCAAAGTTATGGCTCCACCTGTGAATGGAAAGCCCTACCAAACTATATGGTTCTATGAGCGTTCTCGTGGAAAATGGGAGCAAGAGCAGATGAAACTCACGGTTTCGCAACGTAATTCATTTAGGGAAAGATACCCTAAAAATCAGGTTGTGAAGAAGGAGAAGTTGGCTAAGTGTCTAAACACTATATACATGAATCCAAATCAAGTGTGCCAAAGTTCTGCCATTAACTTCAGTCGCTTTGCAGAAGTAATAAACAAAATGTATGATGAGCAGCGTGATGACATCAATGAGGAGTTCTTCAAGAAGTGTATTGACTCTGTTATTATCTTCGATACGCTAGACACTATGATCTCTAAGGCATCTTGGTATCCAAAAGGAGGAAATAAGGCGCAGATCACTCCCTATACGATAGCCAAACTAATGAGCATATTGCCCCAAAATGCAGATTTGGATTGGAGAACAATTTGGCAGAAGCAAACTCTCTACCCAGAACTTGCAGAGGAACTGATGAGGTTGGCCTACGTCACTCACAACTTCTTGATGGAAGAAGCAGGGGGTGGCTTGGTACGTACCATATCGCGTACACAGAAAGTCTGGGATAATTACAAGATGTGTAAATTTGATTTATCTTCACGATTTACATCGTCTTTAATATCAAAGGATGAGACAGGGCAGGTCGAGAATGTAGCTAAGCGTGCGCATAGATTTAATTCAGATACAGACAACTCGGTTGAGGTGTTTAACTTGGGCGTTGATTATTGGATGAAGGTATACAATGAACTCTCACAGACAGATTATCTATCTTATGGTGATTGTAACTTTATCAAGGGTATTGCCGATTATATGAAAAATGCAAATCCGCCTTCGCCAAAGCAGTGTGTCAGGTTGATGAAAGTTATTGCTAAGGCCGAGGATAAGGGCTATATTATGCCCAGCTAAAAGAGTATCGACATAGAATTAATCTCGCAAAAAAATAAACAGATGATTAACAAGTTATCTGTTCCGGTTGTAGATGTGAATAACCCTTTTGTCAACTGCAAACTTGGTAGAAAGCAGTATTCAGACATTCTTTCCAAATTGTCGAACAAAGCGAGGGCTGTGTTATGGCGATAGATGGAGAATGGGGAAGCGGAAAAACTACGTTCGTAAAAAAAGTGGGAACAGAGCTTGCGCAATGAGGGCTTTCATACACTCTACTTCAATGTTTGGGAAGATGACTTCATCGATGATCCAGTTGTTGGACTGGTTGGTCAACTTCGCAAAATATCCAAGGATGAGGAAGCCTGAGCTGCCTCTGGTAATTGGTTGTAGCTGCAGGTAAAGTAGCGTAGAGTCAACCGGTAAGTGCAAAATTAGGCTATTCGTTTGAAGGACTCTGCTTTGGGGGTTTCAAACTTGAGTTTTTGTCTGGGTCAACTGTTGATTTTATTCTGTATGCTCGCAATCTTTTTATCGGTAACATCATCGAAGTTGGTGTGCTTTGGAATATATTGTCTGATGAGTTTGTTTGTATTTTCTATCGCTCCCTTTTGCCATGAGGCATAAGGATCGGCGAAATAGACGACCGCTCCCAAATACTTTGTAATATTGCTGTCCGGTAAAAGTTTTACACGGCAAAAAATAAGGCTGAAATCCTACAAGAGGGTTTCAGCCTCTTTTGTTACTTTGTCTTGTTGCAAAAAACACTAGTAACATGAGCAAAAGTACATATTTTACCGGACAGCCGGTCTATAGTCTGGTCATA
>QWCT01001122.1_pt1 | contig 14560 bp, 6 predicted proteins | sample 1972681 | NCBI WGS metagenome assembly QWCT01 (sample SAMN09866701, study PRJNA288562) | Human oral metagenome isolate pre3_saliva, whole genome shotgun sequencing... | isolation source: mouth | host: Homo sapiens | place: USA: California | reverse complement strand
TTCGCCATTCACAAAGGAACACAGACGCTCCAGGCGCTCGGGCAGCTCCGATGCGGACGGCGGAACATGGAGCAGTTGCTCCTCATTTTCTGTCCCGTAGATGCGAACCCTGCCCTCCCCCTCCCGCTGGAGGCGGCCAGCATCACCCGGATCATCGAGCGTCCCCTCGGTCACGATCCGATGCACCTCGCAGACAAACTCAGGAGTGAGCTTATCCGTGAGACGCCCCCGCACAAATTCAAGGGCGAGAAAGTTGTTTCGGATCATCCGCTCCGACCGCGTCTGCGGACGTCTCCCCTCCCGGAGCATCTTTTTCGCATCGCGCCTCGACGTGGAGGCTCCCTCCATCTGGGAGGATGTGATCGCCTCCTCGTACAGGGAGTTGATGAGGTACCTGTCTCGCGCAGCCTCCGTTGCAACCTCCCCTGGGAGCTCGACCTGACCTCGCGCCTGAGCGGTAATGTCCTCATTCAGACTCAAAAGAACATCTGGAAGATTGAAGGTCAATGGCGTTGTGTCCTTCATCGTGAAGGGCGTCGGTCTAGCAGTCGTCGCTCGAGCACTGCGAACCGCACACCACCACGCCTCGCGTGTGAGCCCCTCGGGCACCGGCTCGGCACGGAAGTAATACTCCCACGGTCGATACTCTGGATCATCAAGTCCGCCAGCTAGCGCGCGAATAACAGACGAACGATGGTCCTCATCCATACCCCTGAGGCTATTGAGAACACTGTCATAGAGTTCAGCCAGGCGACAGGGCGGAGGGGTCGGCTTCTTCATGACTGCTCCGTTCACACAAAATCAAATTACTTCTAATTTTATCTTAATTTGAAGCAAGTAGAAACACAGTTACCTCAAGTCGCACGCTTTCACGTTCAAGGAGAGGAATGGCACTCACTCCAGGCGCGAGGCAGCCGGATACTCGCTTACTGGAGGCGGTTGTTTCCGTCCGGGTATGCCGCTTGGACGCCGCTCACCGAGCGAATCACGTCGATCGATCCAGCGGGCACGCGCAGCGCATAGCCGCGCAGGGCATTGCGATACTCCCGCTCCACGGAGACGGAGGCGCCCGGGAAGGACGCGGCCACGGCCTCGTTGATCGAGGCGAGGGTCGCCTCACTGTCCGCGCTCTCCTCGAGCTGAACGATGACGACGACCGAGCTATCCGCGTCCTGGCCGGACTGCGCGCTCGGTCCGCCCTGGCCGTTCTTCGACGTCAGTGCGGTGTCGGGGTCAATCGTCGCCGAGGCCGTCGCTCCCGGCGCGGACTGGGCGGAGTCGCTGCCCGGGTTGGACTGCGGCTCGGGCGTCGACGTGGAGGCGGGAGAGCAGCCCGCGACCGCGAGCGCGCACGTGCCCACTCCCGCCAGGAATACGGCTGGCTTCTTCATGGACTGCACTCCCATACATTCAACGCAGATACGAGGCGACATCGAGGTGTGTCGCTGCTTCCAACATACCGCAGCGGCCGCCGGGAATGCGGCGTTCGTACGCGTACGCGGACACTCGTGGACGAGACGAGGCCCGGGAGCACTCGCAGTGAGCGTTCCCGGGCCCCGGCCTCGTGAATGAGCGAATCAGTGATTCAGGTGCGATGCGGTCAGTGCACCCAGACCCCGTTCGCGTCAAACACGTAGGTGCGTCCGTTGATCACGTGAGTGCCGGTGAACATTGCCCCATCGGGTCCCAGGTAGTACCAGGTACCGTCGAGGTTCAACCATCCGGTGTGCATCGCGCCCGAATCCTTCAGGTAGTACCAGGAGCCGCCATCGCGCACCCATCCGGTGGCCATCGCGCCGCTACCGGTGAGGTAGTACCACGAGCCACCGTCGGCGACCCACCCGGTCTTCATGACCTTCGTGGCCGGATCCAGGTAGTACCAGTAAGCACCGTCGAAGCTCTCGTCCAACACCCAGCCGCCAACCAGGGCGCCCTCGGAATTTGCGTACACCCACGCACCGTCATCGCGCCGGAGCCAGCCGGTCATCATGTACCCGTCGGAGCCGAACAGGTAGTCCGATCCGTTGATCGTGAACCAGCCGTTCTTGAGGTACTCCTTCCCATTCGCGCACTGGTACCACCAGCCACGCAAGTCCTTCGCCCAGTGGCCGCCGTCAGCCGTGATACACACGCCCGGGTTATCCGACGGCAGGTCGAGGGTCGAGGCCTTGGAGTGGTTGAGGCCGTAGTCCCAGGCCAGCAGGTACGGGTGGGCGATGACGTCGCCGGAGCCACCCTGGTCGGTCCACGCCTGGGCGATGTCTTTGAAGGGGATCTCAACGTGGTAGGCGTGTGTGCCGTCTGCGGCGGTGGTGGCCTCGTTATCGGTGAAGATGTGGCGGTAGAACCACAGGCCGTCGGCCGGGTCATGCAGGTCGAACGCGGCCAGCGGGGACGCGTCGGTGACATCAAAGGACACGACCGTGTCGGCACCCTCGCCCTTGTACTCCAGGTTGGAGACAACGGGCGCGACCGTGTCGATGCGGAACTCATATGAGATCGACTGCTCGGTCTGCGAGGGACCGTCGTTGTGCGCGGACAGCGTCAGCTTGTACTGGCCATCAGGCAGGTTCCTGTACTCGTCGGCGCGCGCATCCAGGACCAGCGGCTCTCGTCCTCGCTCGACCCACGTCATGTTTCCGGAGGAATCCAGCGCGGACTTCCAGTTCTGGTAGCGCGTAAAGGAGGCAACCTTCTCTCCTGCTGCGTTCGTGTACGCGGCGTTGAGCGTGTGGACGCTGCGCAGCGTGCCGGTATGGGGTACGAGGATCGTGGGAGCACCCGAGGCCACCGAGCGGGAGATGACGTTCTTGCTCGAGGTGGGCAGACCGATACGATCAGCGTCCTTGATCAGGGGGTTGTATCCCAGCTGCTGGCGCGTGGATCCGTTGTAGACCCAGGAGGCGAGCGTGTGGGCCCCGTCCTCGGAGGCGAGGGCGTCGAAGATGGGGGCCTTGCCCCAGTTGCCGTAGAAGCCCAGGTAGGGCACGGTCAGGTCGGGCTGAGACGCGGTCTTCGAGGCGAAACGCACGAATCCATCGAGGAAGGTACCGTTGGGCGTGTTCTGCGCGACGGAGGAGTCGAATGCGGCGCCGGGCTTGACGTCCACACCGACCGTGGCCTCGCCGTTCGCGGGAATGGTGACGGTCGCGCCCTCACCGGTGCCGCTCACGGCCGCGCCGGAGTAGGCGATGTCCACGCCCTTGCCTCGCCAATCGGCGGAGCTACCGGTGAAGAACCCGCCGTCAACGATCTCGGAGAGGGCCTGCGAGCTCAGCTCGTAGGTGGCCTCGGCACCGGACAGGTTGTGCAGTGTGACGTCGAAGTGCCAGCCAGTCGTACCGTCCCCCAGGTCCGCCTTGGGACGGGACTGCTCGGACGCGCCGACCACGGTCGGGTACACGGACGAGGTCGTGGCCGCCAGGACGTTCGTCAGGCCCGAGCCCTGCTTGCGCGGGGAGTACGGGGCGCCAGTGTCCTGGAGCGGGTCGACGACGGGAGCAGCCGTGCCCATGATGAGGTTCTGGACGACGTCAATCTTCTCGCGCGCGCTCATCGAGGCGAACAGCGGATCGTTCTCGACGCGCTGCAGGACGACGGCGCTCACGCCCGCCATCTGCGGGGTTGCCATCGAGGTACCGGACATGAACTCGTAGGTGCCGCCGGGCACAGCCGAGTAGATGTTGCCACCGGGGGCGCTGACCTCGGGCTTGAGGCGCAGGTCCGGGGTGACGCCCCACGAGGAGAAGCTCGACATGGAGTACTTCGAGCTCGGAGGCACGACCTTGCCGGGGGCAACGCTCAGGTGGTGATCGGCGGCGGCCAGCATGGCCTCGCCGTCAGCCTGAGAGATGAACGCGGCAGGCACGCCGTCCGTCGCCAGGCTCATGACCACGAGCGAATCACCGGGCACGTTGTTGTACACGATGAAGCCGGCGGGCTTGGAGCCTGCGACATTGTTGAACTTGTCCTGGAAGGTGAGGGTGCCGCGCTTAACCAGCACGATCTTGCCCGCGAGGCCCTCGGGGTACTTGGCCTTGAGGGCTGCGCCGTCCTCGGGCGAACCGATGCCGCCGTCGACGTACTCGAAGGGGCCGCCTGTCAGGTCGGACAGGTCGGGCATCTTCTGGCCGTCGGCGCCGCCGGCGCGCTGATAGGCGATATCGCGGTCGCCGACGGTGAAGGCGCTGTGCGACAGCGAGTTGTCGACCGAGGCCACGGACACGACGGAGGAGTAGGACGCCGGTTCGCACAGGACGGAGGAGTCGGGGTCGGAGGCGAAGGGCAGGTTCTTGCCGGAGAGGTTGCCGTATCCGGCCGTGTACTCGTTGCCGGCGGCAGCGTTCACGGTAACGCCGGCGTCCTGGAGGCTCTTGAACACGGTCGCGTACATGGAGTCGGCCTCGTTATCCATGCCGCCGGTCTGTCCGAGGGACAGGTTCACGACGTCGGGGCGCAGGACGACCATGTCGTCGAGGGCGGCGAGCAGCGCCGAGTCCGGGATGCCGCCGCTGGTACTGCTGGCGACCTTGGCGACGATGATCTGCGCGTCGGGGGCGATGCCCACGATTTCGCCCGCGTTGCCCGCGGTGATGCCGGCGACGTGCGTGCCGTGCGATCCGGCTTTGTCGGTCGGCGAGGCGTCCGGGTCGTTATCCGCGTAGTCGTAGGCGAAGGGGAACTTCTCGGACACGTAGCTGCCGGTCTTGCCGTCGCCCAGCTGGGGGGTCAGGGCCTCAACCTTGTCCTCGGAAAGCCCCGGGGTCCCGTGCAGGGCGCCCGCGAAGGCGGGGTGCGTCATGTCGACGCCCGTGTCGATGATAGCGACAACCTTGCCATCGCCCTTCTGGGTGATCTGGTCGGCGTGCATCATCAGCTGGGCGCTGAGGTTGTCGGGGTTCTGGGTGGAGATGCGCGAGGAATTCGTCGCGCCCTCTCCGGCGACCTGGTCATCGACACCATCGACATGGGTCTCGCGATCGAGGAAGGCAGCCTTGACGCCGCTCACCGCGCGGATCGCGTCGAGGGATCCGGCTGGGGCGCTCAGCGCGAAGCCCTGCAGGGCCTTGTCGTACTCGCGCTCCACCTGGGCGGAAGAGCCGGGGAACGCGGCGGCCACGGCCTCGTTGATCGACGCGAGGGCGGCCGCGCGGTCTGCACCCTCGTCGAGCTGGACGACGATCGTGACGAGCGCGAAAGGGTCGACCTCGTCGTCTGTCGGCGCTGAAGCGTCCTGGGTGGTCTGTCCGCTCTTCGAGGTGAGCGCGGTATCGACGTTACCGACGGGCAGGGACGAGGCCGTGACGCCCGCGTCGGGTCGGGTGTCCGCCGGGGTTGGCGGGGATGCGAGGGTCGCGGGGCCGGCAACCACCAGAGCGGCGGTGCCAGCCAGCGCGAGGAACGCCGCTGGTTTCTTCGTTGTCATGTGCGTAACTCCAAAATGTGAATGGGGACCTCGAGAGGCACGAAGCGAACGCGCACCTATTGGTCGTTATGTGAGGACAGCGCTGCGACACATCATTGCGCAGCACGTCGGACAGCAGGGCAGTGCGACGACGAACAAGGCCCGGGCCGGGTGAGACGCCCTCCCGGGCCTCGTCGTCGCTGGGCAAGCACTCAGGTCAGCCGACCCACGCGCCGCTCCCGTCAAAGACGTAGGTGCGTCCGTTGATCACGTGAGTGCCGGTGAACATCGCACCATCGGGGCCCAGGTAGTACCAGGTGCCACCAACCTTGACCCAGCCTGTCGCCATCTTGCCCGAGTCGGACAGGTAGTACCAGGAGCCGCCGTCGCGCACCCAGCCAATCGCCATCACGCCGTTGCCGTGCAGGTAGTACCACGAGCCGCCGTCGGCGAGCCACCCGGTCTTCATGATCTTGGTGGCCGGATCCAGGTAGTACCAGTAGGGGCCACCGTACACGCCGTCAAGGACCCAGCCGCCGACGGGAACGCCATCGGAATCCACGTACATCCACTCGCCGCTGGGGCGCTTGACGAAACCGGTCATCATATACCCGGAGGGGCTGAACTGGTAGTCCCTGCCTCCGATCGTGAACCAGCCTCCTCTCAGGTACGCCCACTCATTAGCGCACTGGTACCGCCAGAACCACACTTCCTTGATCCAGTGACCGCCCGTCGGATCCTTGCACGAGGCCGTCTCGTTGTCGTCGGAGATGGGCAGGTCGAGGGTCACCGGCTCGGAGTGGTTCAGGCCGTAATCCCACGCGAGGACGTAGGGATGGGCAGTGAGTGCACCGGAGCCACCCTGGTCGTCCCACGCGTTGAGGATATCCATCATGGGGATGTCCACGTGGTAGGTCCACCTGCCGTCCGGGCCGACGCTGCCCTCGCTCTCGGTGAAGACGTGGCGGTAGAACCACAGGCCATCGGCGGGATCGTGCAGATCGATGGCCGCCAGGGGCGAGTCATCGGTAACGTCGAAGGACACGGCCATGTCGAACCCGTCTCCGCCGTACGTCACTCCTGAGATGACCGGTGCCGTCGTGTCGAGGCGGAACTTGTAGGAGATCGACTGCTCAGCGCGCGACGGGCCGTCGTTGGAGGCGGCAATCCGCAGCGTATACGTGCCGTCGGGCATGTGCGAGAACTTCTCCGCGTTCGCGTCGAAGACCGTGGACTCGTGGTAGGCCTCGACCCAGGTGTTCTCCTCGGTGCTCGTCTGGTAGAGGGACTTCCAGTTCCGATGGTTGGTCACCGAGAAGACCGTCTCCCCGGCCTCGTTCGTGTAGGTGCTGGTCAGCGAGTGGACGCTGCGCAGCGTGCCCGTGCGGGGTTCGAGGATCGTCGGGGCGCCCGAGGCCGTGGACCTGGAGATCACGTAGCGCTGCGGGTTGGGGTTGCCGGTGCGCTCGGCCGCCTTAACGAGGGGGTTGTAGCCGAGGGAATCGCCGGTCTTGCCGTTGACGATGGCCGAGGCCCGGGTGTGTGCGCCGCCGTCCGAGGCGAGTGCGTCGAAGATGGGGGCCTTGCCCCAGTCGCCGTAGAAGCCCAGGTAGGGCACGGCGAGGTCGGGCTGGGACGCGGTCTTCGACGAGAAGCGCACGAAACCGTCGAGGAACGTCCCGTTGGGCGCGTTATCCGCGACGTAGGAGGCGAACTCGCTGCCGGGCGTGATGTCGATACCGACGGTGGCCTCGCCGCTCGCGGGGACCGTCACCGTCGCACCCTCGGCGGACGCGGATGCGGCGCCCGAGTACGCGATCTCCACGCCACGTCCTCGCCAATCGGAGGAGTGCTGCGTGAAGAAGCCGCCGTCGACGATCTCGGAGAGGGCCTGCGAGCTCAGCTCGTAGGTGGCCGGAACACCCGACAGGTTGTGCAGGGTGACGTCGAAGTGCCACCCCTTCGTGCCATCCCCCAGGTCCGCCTTGGGACGGGACTGCTCGGGGGCTCCGACGACGGTCGGGTACACGGACGAGGTCGTCGCAGCCAACGCATCGACGAGTCCCGCACCCTGCTTACGCGGCGAGTACAGCGCACCCGTCGTCTGGGCTGCATCGGTCAGCGGGTGGGCCGTGCCCATGATGAGGTTCTGGACCACGTCCGCCTTCTGACGCGCACTCATCGAGGCGAAGAGCGGGTCGGACTGGACGCGCTGCAGGACGATCGTGCTGACGCCCGCCATCTGAGGCGTGGCCATCGACGTGCCCGAGGATTGCTCGTACGCTCCGTCCGGTATCGATGAGAAAACCTCGCCACCGGGCGCCGCGATCTCGGGCTTGAGGCGCAGGTCTGGGGACACGCCCCACGCGGAGAATTCCGACGCCTCGTAGATGGTGGACTGCGGCAGGACCTGGCCCTCGGCGATCGAGAGCGTATGCTCGGGGGCGTCCAGCATGGCCTGGCCGTCGGCCTGAGAGATGAACGCCGCGGGCATGTCCTGCGTCGTCAGGTTCATGGCGATGAGCGATCCGACCGACACGTTGTTGTAGACGACGATGCCGGCGGGCTTGAGGTCGTAGAGGTTCTCGACCTTCTTCTGGTAGGTCATGTTGCCGCGAGAGACGAGCGCGATCTTGCCGGCGAGGCCGTCCGGGTACTTCGCCTTGAGGGCGGCGGCGTCCTCCTCGGAGGCGAACCCGGCGTCCACGTACTCGTAGGTGCCGGCGGGCAGGTCGGAGAAGAAGGCAACCTTCTCGCCGTTGAGGCCGCGAGCGCGCTGATATCCGATGTCTTTCCCATTGACGGTGAAGGCGTTGCGCATCAGGGCGTTTTCGACCGAGGCGACGGCAACCACCGAGGAGTAGGTCGCAGGCTCATCCATGACCGAGGAGTCGGGGTCCGAGGCGTAGGGCAGGCCCTTGCCCGAGTTGTTGCCGTACCCGGTGGAGAAGGCGTTGCCCGAGGCCGCGTTGACGGTGATGCCCGCTTCCTGCAGCTTCTTGTACACGGTCGCGTACACCGAGTCGGCCTCGCTATCCATGCCGGCCGTCCAGCCGAGCGACAGGTTGATGACGTCGGGATGCAGGACGAGCATGTCGTCGAGGGAGGCGAGCAGCGCCGAGTCCAGCAGCGCGTCGTCCTCGCTGCGCGTCACCTTCGCGACGATCACCTGGGTGTTCGGAGCGGTGCCGACGATCTTGTCGGCGTTACCTGCGGCGATGCCGGCGACATGCGTCCCGTGGGAACCGTACGGGGTCTTCGCCGGCGACGCGTCATTGTCGCCGTCCGCGTAGTCGTAGGCGAAGGGGAACTTCTGCGAGACGTAGACGCCGGTCTTGCCCTCACCCAGCTGCGAGGTCATCGCGGCGACCTTCTGCGGGGTGAGCGGGGGCGTTCCCGCGAGCTCGCCAGTGAATGCCGGATGCGTCATGTCGACGCCCGTGTCGATGACGGCGATGACCTTTCCTTCGCCCTTCTGGGCGACCTGGTCGATGTGCATCATGAGATGGGCGCTCAGGTTGGCGGGGTCCTGCCCACCGGTCTGCGAGGACTCGATACCACCCTCGGCATCGGGCGTGGCCACATCACTGACGCGACCCTCGCGCTCGAGGAACGCGGCGCGTACGCCCGGGGCACGGCGGATTGCGTCCAGCGCGCCGATGGGTGCCTTGAGGGCGAAGCCCGACATGACGTTGCCGTACTCGTGCTCCACCTGGGCCTGCGTTCCCGGGTAGAGGGCGGACACGGCCTCGTTGATCTCACTGATCGCACCCTCGCGGGACGCGCCATCCTCGAGCTGGACGATGACGCCGACGACGCGCGCCGGGTCCGCCTCTGCGTCGGTCGAGGAGGGCGCAGACTGCCCGCTCTTCGAGGTCAGCGCCGTGTCGATATCACCCACGGGCAGGGAGGTTGCTGCGCCATCGTGCGTTCCGGTGGGTCCCGGGGGCAGGGGCGAGGCCAGGGCGGCCGGCCCGGTCACCGCGAGCGCGCACGCGCCGACGACGGCGAGGAGGGCAGCCGGTTTCTTCGTTGACATAAACCTTCTCCGATATGTTGGGGGACGGAGTGCCAGTGGCACCCGGTACGTCGGCGTACCAGCCGTCTCCTCACAACATACCTCATGTGGCCTACCTGACAATCAGCATCTTGCTTAGCGATACGTTAGCGCAGCTGAAGCGTCTAACACGACCGGGCCCAGGAGCGCGCTACTGCGTTCCCGGGCCCGGCGTATTGCCTGGTGGTAGGCGGATATCAGATCACGGCATCCACATACCCGAGGCATCGAAGGTGTACATACGGCCGTTGATCATCTGCGTGCCGGTCACCATGGCCCCCGAGGGAGACAGGTAGTACCAGGCGCCACCCAGGTTGAGCCAGCCGGTGGCCATTGCGCCCGAGCCGTGCAGGTAGTACCAGACGCCGTCGACCATGACCCAGCCGGTACGCATGGCACCGTCCGAGCCGAGGTAGTACCAGGAGTCGCCGATCATCTGCCAGCCGGTGGCCATCGAGCCCGAGCCGTGCAGGTAGAACCACGCGCCACCCAGGTTGATCCAGCCGGTGGCCATCGCGCCCGAGCCGTGCAGGTAGAACCACGTGCCGCCCAGGTTGATCCAGCCGGTGGCCATCGCACCGGAGCCGTGCAGGTAGTACCAGACGCCGTCGACCATGACCCAGCCGGTACGCATCAGGCCGTTGTCGCCCAGGTAGTACCAGGAGCCGCGGACCATCTGCCAGCCGGTGGCCATCGCGCCAGAGGCGTCGTGGTAGTACCAGGCGCCGCCCTCCATGACCCAGCCGGTGTGCATGTAGCCGCGTCCATCGAAGCGGTAGGTGTGTCCGTCGATCACCATGGAGGTGTTCGTCGGGTAGGTGCCGTCAGCGTTGCGGTACCACCAGCCGACCGAGTCCATCATCCAGGCACCCATCGGGGCGGGGGCGGGCTGCGGGTCGGGAGCGGGCTGCGGCTCCGGCTGGGGCTGCGGCTCCGGCTGGGGCTGCGGGTCGGGAGCAGGCTCAGGCTCAGGCTGAGGCTGCGGATCAACCGTCGGCGCGGGCTCAGGCTCCGGCTGCGGAGCAGGCTCAACCCACGGGGCAGGTGCCTTCGCGTCCTGCTTCACGGACTTCACAACGGCGATCGTCGTCGCCGTTGCCGAGGTTCCATCGGGCAGGGTGGCGGTCAGGTTCACCTGATCCCAATCAACAACGTTGCCGCCGGTGATGGTCGCACTCTTGCCGTCCTCGGCCACCTTCAGGATGACCGCGCCGTCGTACTCCAGGCTCCAGGCCAGGGTGGCGTCCTTGAACTTCTTGGGAAGCAGCGGCTTGAGGGTAACAGTCTCCCCCTCCTCCACGTCCACGCGGAGGTGATTGACGGCAATCTCGTCCTCGCCCAGCTCGCTGACGCAGACCTGGACGCTGGCCATCACCGGGTCGAAGACCATCGGATCCATGTAGTCGGCGACGGCCCTCACGTCCGAGCAGCCTTCCTTCTGGGCAGTCACGAGGCCTGACTTCTCATCGACATTGAGGACGTCAATGTCATCGCCGGACCAATTGACCTTCGTCATGTTGGCATTTTCCGGCATGTGCGTGACGCCAATGTTCGTCTGCTGGCCAACGTACAGATCAAGTTTTCCTGACTCGATACCGAAGTCGAGGGAGGTCATCGCCACCGGCTCGATGGCGACGTCGGCACGCTTGGACGGCATGCCGTCACTGCCCCATGCGACAAGCTTGACCGTCGCGGGGAGCGCCTCGGTGTGGCCGGCCTTGGCCCAAGCGGCCTGGATGTCGGAGAACTTGACGGTGAACGTGTAGTGGTGGATGCCGTCAGCGGTGACGTTGCCTGGGAAGTCGACGACGCGGCGATAGAAGATCGCGTCGGTCGCGGGGTCGCGCAGGTCGATGCTAGACAGGCCCGGGTTGTCGGTGACGGAGAAGGTGACCTGACCGCCCACACCCTCACTGGTGGTGGCGAGGTCGGAGATCATTGGTCCGTACGCGTCGGGCGCGGGGGTTGCTGCCAGGGCGGGAGCGCCGAAGGCGACGCCGGACGCTGCCATCGCGCCGGTTGCCAGGGCCGCTATCCACGCCCTGTGAAATGTGTATGACATGCTCACTCCAATGTTGATTCAGGCGAGCTATACCGCGCGGTTAGGTTATCTGCTCGCAATTCGCACGATACTGCGCAACCAGATACCTAGCAATGCTTTACTGACTTACCATCACATAGATACAAGAGTCTTTGAGGGAAAACAAGGCATCCTTAGGATTCTTTTTCTTGAGATTTAAACGCGGACCCTGACCGCTGCACATATGTTCCATGAAAAAAGCACACATGCTCACTCACAACCCGCTTAAAAGACTGAAATTCTGCACGATACAGAATTCACTTGACACGGTAAATACCGTAGCGGACTGCTGCGAACAGACACACAATAGGCACGTGACCTTGCCAAACAAGTCACGGCGCGCCGCAGGCACCCTACTGCCGGTCCGACAGCTCCAGGTTCGCCCGCACGACGATGCCGATGCGCTCGACCATCTCCTCGTCGACCCACTCGCCGTCCAGGGCAGCCAGGCGCGGGTGAGTCGGGGCCTCATCAAAGATGCGGTCGTAGCCGAGGATCGCCCGCCACAGGGGGATCAGCTCCTCGTTGTAGGTGTGGCCGTGGCCGCCTGGGGCCGTGCCCGCGACGGGCAGGTCGGCGAGCACCTGAATGAAGGTGACGAAGCGCGTGAACTCGACGAAGGGAGACACGTCGCGGCCCGCACGCTCGCGCAGCCAATCGGGCTGTGTCCAGAGCATCTTCCGGTTCCACCACACGACCGGATCTGAGGCGTGCTGGGCGTAGACGAAGCGCGGGAAGCCCCACGGCCCCAGTTCACGCCCATAGAGGTCGGTGCGCAGGTCGGAGGGTTCGTTCACGAAGCGCACACGCCGACCGTTGTAGACGACGGGGGCGACCTCGGGGCTGCCCTTATGGCGGGCGCTCGTCAGCTCGGCGTGCATCGGCGTGAAGGCGGGGGTTCCCACCCACAGAGCGCCGTCCACCTGGGACAGGGCATCCTCGACCGAGGAGAACACCGACTGCGAGGCGAAGGCCCCCAGGGATTCACCGCAGACGAAGAGCGCGGGTCGGTCGGCCTCGTCCATCGTGTCGAGTTCAGCCCGCACCGCTCGGAAGAGCGCGGCCGAGGCCTCCTGCGCCGGCTCGAGGCCGGTCAGCCAGTTGAGGGCCGAGGGCACGTAGGAGTACTGGAGCGAGGCGGTCGCGCAGTTGCCACGCGTGAGGAACTCGAGGGGCTGAACCTGCCACTCATCGACCCAGCCGGAGCCGGTCGACGCGGCAATGAGGATGACGGCTCGGTCGAAGGCGCCCGTGCGGCGCAGCTCAGCGACCACCGTCGCCGCGGCCTGCTCGATGCCCACCCCGCCCGTGGGCATGCCGGAGTAGACGCGGATAGGTTCGATGGCCTCGCCGCCGGTGACCTGGGCGATGTCGAGGCGCGAGGGGCCACGTCCCAGGAAGACGCGTCCCTGCCCGCCGACGGATTCCCAGGTAACAGGCGAGGCCGGGGAGGCGGAGCGCTCAGGCACGAAGGGCTTGTAGATGCCGCGCGCGGTGCGCGTGTTCATCTGCTCGGCGTGGTGGCGGAAGAAGCCGATTCCGCCGCGCAGGATCACGTTGGAGGTCAGGAAGAAGACGATGACGGCCAGGATCGCGACGCCCACGACGATCGCCGCCGGGCGCGGCATGTAACCGCCGAGCGCGCCGGTCAGCATGCGTCCCACCCGGTTCAAGGCCACGACGATCAGGATGAGACACCAGGCGATGACGACCGTGCCGGCGGTGCCCAGGAGATACTCGCCGAAGGTCTCCCCCGGCATGTTGACGAGCTTGGCGGCGACCCGGGCCCGGCGATAGGACTGGATGACCGCGTAGAGCCACCACACGGCAAAGATCGCGGCGACGCACACCCGGAAGCCGATCTCGACGGGCTCGGATGCCCGAATCGTCAGGCCGGTCATGGCGATGACGCGGGCCCCCACGTTCTGGACGATGACGCCGGCGACGTAGCCGCAGGAGACGAGGACGCCCGAGGCGACCGCGTGCCACGCCCAGGAGCGCGCCATCAGCGACGGCGCCACGCTCACCGCGTACATGGCGAGGGCAGCGATCACTCCCAGAAACGACACAGTCATGGCTCCCATTGTGCCAGGCGAGTCCGCCCCAATCAGGAGCGGCACGAGGCACGGACTGCCAGGCGCATGAGGCCAATCCTTATTGTCGCTTCCTGCACCTCACGACCGAGCCGAGCTCCACCATGAGCGATCAGCTTCTCCGAGAGGCAACAATCAGATAAGTTGGATGCATCATCCCCACCAATCGGCGTGACAGGAAGGTATGCCACGGCACATGAACATCTTTCTCACGGCGAATATGAAGACATTTGAGGACTTCGTCGCCCTCTATGCACCTGGGGACGAGGCGCGCGCGAACCGGGGGCGCTCCCTGTTCAGTTACGCTCTCGGGAACAGCGAACCGGAGGAGCGATACAAGATCGTCGACTTCCTGCTCGAACGCAATCCGTCGTTCGCCCACAAATCCGGTGACGGGGCGTCACTCCTGCACATCCTACTGGGCGCCGTCAAGCACGACCCCGCCCGCGACGCCGCCATCGCACAGGTCTTGGTCGACCACGGGGAGACCTTCAACTGCCTCGATGATCGCAAGCGCCTACCCCTCCAGTACCTGCTCCCCCTCCACCGCTACTCCGACGAGGACCTGGCACCCATCTACGACGTCGTCTTCGCGTCCCCCGACCCGGGTTTTACGACCGTCGTTGACGGGGGAAAGCCCTTCCATGAACTCGTCCGCGCATTCGAGGACCGGCAAGTTCTCGCGGACCGCATCGACGACTACCTGCGCACGCAGGGTGACACTCACTGAGAGGAGCAATAATGCGCCCCACCTACATTCGCGGCGCCGGTGCCGCCATCGTCTCGCGCAAGATTGTTGAGCGCACAGGCAACATCAAGTGGCTGATCCGCGAGGAACCCTTCGCCCCTCAGGACTCCGGCTGGCGCGTGCTATCCGACCGCGACACCGCCGAGTACCTGGATGATCCAAAAAACATGACCGTCGT
>QWCT01002745.1_pt1 | contig 14570 bp, 9 predicted proteins | sample 1972681 | NCBI WGS metagenome assembly QWCT01 (sample SAMN09866701, study PRJNA288562) | Human oral metagenome isolate pre3_saliva, whole genome shotgun sequencing... | isolation source: mouth | host: Homo sapiens | place: USA: California | reverse complement strand
GTGGTCGACATTCCCAATCCCATCGACACCACCGTGTTCGCTCCCCGCGATCGTGCGAAAGCCCGCGCACAACTCGGCCTGCCCACCGACCCCTCCTTGCGCATCGTGCTCTTTGTCGCCCAGCGCATCACCAATCTCAACAAAGGCATGCCCTACTTGGTGGAAGCCTTCCGGCAATACCTCACCACCTATCCGGAACACCGCCGAGACACTGCCCTCTTCATTCTCGGCAGTGCCGCAGAAGAGTTTCGAGCCGCCTTCGACATCCCCGTGTTCACCACCCCCTACACCTACGAGGTCGACACCATCGTCAATATTTACAACGCGGCCCAACTTTTTGTACTCCCCTCCGTTTCCGAGAACCTGCCCAACACCATCATGGAAGCACTCTCCTGCGGTATCCCCTGTTTGGGTTTCCGCGTGGGAGGAATTCCGGAAATGATCGATCACGGCAAAAACGGCTATGTGGCCGCCGCCAAAGACGCGAACGACCTTTGCGAAGGTTTGCACCAAATGCTCGATGAGTCCAACCACGACCAACTGGCGCTGGCGGCACGCACCAAAGTGCTCGATCACTATTCGTTCGACCGCGTCGGCCAGCGCTATCTTGCCCTCTACCGGCAAGCCCTCGCCCACACTTCTTCTTCGCCCTCATCCCCTCGCTTATGATCCGTTTTACCGTCGCCACCGTATGCTTCAACGCTGCCACCACCTTGCGGCGCACCCTCGACAGCGTACTCGTCCAACAATATCCTCACATTGAGCACCTCATCATCGACGGGGCCTCGACCGACGACACCCGCCGGATGGTCGACGAATACGCCGCCCTTTACCGCGGCATCACAGACGGACGGAGTCTCGTGTTTCGTTCCGAACCGGACAAAGGACTCTACGACGCGATGAACAAAGCCTTGCGGCAAGCCGGTGGCGACTACATCCTGTTTCTCAACGCCGGCGACAAATTTCACGCCACCACCACCCTGGCCGACATCGCCTCGGAACTCTCCGCCTTCGCCGATCCCGCCCAACTTCCGGCCGTGCTCTATGGAGACACCCACTTGGTCGACGACCGCGGCACCTTTCTCCGCGCCCGACGCCTCAGTCCGCCCGAACAACTTCGCCGACACGATTTTGTCAACGGCATGCTCGTGTGCCACCAAGCCTTTTTCGCCCGCACCGACCTGGCGCGTGCCACCCCCTACGACCTGCGCTATCGTTTCTCGGCCGATTACGATTGGTGCATTCGCCTCATGCAACAAGCCGAGCACCGCCGGCTCCCGCTGTTCAACACCCACACGGTCGTCGCCGACTACCTCAGCGAAGGCCTCACCACCCGCCATCACAAAGCCTCCCTGCGCGAGCGTTTTCGCATCATGGCCCACCACTACGGTCTCTTCTCCGCCCTCGCCCACCATGCCTGGTTTGTGATCCGCGCACTGATCAAACGATGAAATCCAACGACTTCGAATCACTCTATCGCCGTGCCGGTGCCTACTGCGCTCGACGCGAAACCTGTCGGGGAGATCTCGAGAAGAAATTCCGCGCCGCCGACATCGCCCCCGACCTCATCGATCGGGTACTCCAACGCCTCGAGGACGAAAAGTTCATCGACGAGCAACGCTACGCCCGCGCCTTCGTGCACGACAAGGCCGCCTTCGCCCGTTGGGGGCGAATCAAAATTCGCAACGCACTGCGGCTCAAAGGAATCAGTCGAGAAAACATCGCCATCGCCCTCGAGGAAGAAATCGACGAAAAAACGTATCGGCAAACCCTCCGTGACCTGCTCGCTGCCAAACTACGCACGCTCAAATTCGATCCCTCCGATCGGCGCGCCACCTACCTGGCCGCACAGAAGCTGGCCCGCTTCGCCGCCTCTCGCGGATTCGAAGCGGAAGCCGTGTTCAGCGAAATCGATCACCTCAGTGCCCTATGATCCTCCCTCGCCTTTTGTTTCCCGCTCTCGTCACCGCCGGCGGTATCCTCACCACTCCGGTGCCCACCTTCGTGCCGAACGCAGAGACGTTGTCGAGCCCGGTCGAAACCATCGCACCGCGCGACACCGCCGCCTACCGCCACGAGGTACGCAAAGCCTTCGCCGCCCTGCGCGCTGATTCCCTCTCTCAGGCACAGCGCGCCCTCGAAGCAGCCCTTGGGCACGATCCCGACGCGGCGGGCAACGACGTGCTGCGTTTCAACATCGCCAAAATTCTCATGGCACGCCGACAATGGCACGATGCCGAACAACGACTTCGCGACCTCCTTGCCCACCGTCCCGACTACGGCGAAGCGCAGATTGCGCTGGCCCAATGTCTGAGCGAAGCAGGCAAGGACAATGAATTGTCCCAATGGGTCGACACCCTCCTCGTCGACCGTCGTGAGCGCACGACCGACGAGGTCCACACCCTGCTCTTCCTTCAAAGCGAAGCCTGCCGGCGCCTGCACCAAGACGAGCGCGCCCTGACTGCGCTGCGCCGCGTGTTGAAAACCGACCGCTACAATGCGCGCGCCCACAGCCTCATTGCCCTGCAACTTTACACCGAGGGCCACCGCGACGAAGCGCTGCTCCATCTCGGCACCGCCTTGCTGCGGCATCCCGATGACGAGACCGCGCTGGCCGTCGGTGCCGAGCTTGCAGAGCGCGAGGGTGACAAAGTCACCGCACTCGAACGCCTCGAGCACCTGCTCCGTTTGCGTCCCGACGACCGCCCGCTGCAAGTGCACCGCGCCACCTTGCTCCTCGACCTCGGGCGCCGCAACGAAGCCCGTCGTCAGCTCGACAGTCTGCGTGCTGCCGGTGGCGATGAGCTCGCGGCGTGCGCGCCGTGTGGCTCTGCACCTACAGCGGACTCGACTGGCCCGCCGGCCACTATGCCCGCACAGCGGCCGAAGCCCTCGAGCAGAAAGCACAGCTCTCGCGCATTTTCGATGGTTTGCAAGCCGCCGGCATCAACACGGTACTGTTCCAAACCCGCATCCGCGCCACCGTGGCCTATCCCTCGCACATCGAGCCGTGGGACGGCGCCTTTTCCGGCACGCCCGGCGTGGCACCGCCCTACGACGTGCTGCGTTTCGCCATCGACGAAGCGCACCGCCGCGGCATGGAGTTGCATGCCTATCTCGTCACCTTTCCGGGTAACACGCTGTCCGAGGCCAAACGCCTCGGACGCCAGTCTCTCCCCGCGCGCATGCCCCAACTCTGCACCCGCGCCGGCGACAAATGGCAACTCGATCCCGGCGTTCCCGGCACAGCCGAATATCTGGCCGAATTGGTTCGCGAAATCATCAGTCGCTATGACGTCGACGGCATTCATCTCGACTACATTCGCTATCCCGAACCCTCCATTCCCTTCGACGATCGCCGCACCTACGCCCGCTACGGCCATCACCGCCCCAAAGCCGAATGGCGCCGCGAGAACGTGAACCGCACCGTGCAACTCATCAGCGAAACCGTGCGCGCCATTCGTCCGTGGGTCAAGATCACCTGTGCTCCCATCGGCAAATACGCCGACCTGCCCGCCCAATCGTCCAAAGGCTGGAATGCCCGCGACGCCGTGTCGCAGGATGCCCAACTGTGGTTGCGCCGCGGTTGGATGGACGGGCTCTTTCCGATGATGTATTTCGACGGGCAACACTTCTACCCCTTCGCCGTCAACTGGCAGGAACACACCTACGGCCGCCCTGTGGCGCCGGGTCTGGGCGCCTACCAGCTCGCCCCCGAAGAGCGCAACTGGTCGCTGTTGCAAATCGTGCGACAACTCCGCTTCATTCACGCCGAAGGGTTTGCCGGCGAAGCCTATTTCCGCAGTCAATTCCTGCTCAACAACGTGAAAGGCCTACTCGACTTCGTGCACGACCACTACGCGCAACCTCAGCTCCCGCCGGCCATGACCTGGCTCGACAGCATTGCGCCCGCCGCACCGCAGTGGCAGTGTCGGCGCACTGACCACGCGCTCCGCTTCACCTGGAACGCCGTGGCCGATGCCACCCCCGTGCACTACAACCTCTACCGGCTCACCCCCACCGGCCCTGTGGCCGTGGCCCTTCGCCTGAGCGACACCGATTTTACCTACAGCCCGGCATTGCCTTCGCTGCTCGATGCCGACTACGCCCTCACGGCCATGGACGCCTATGGCAACGAATCTCCCTTACATTTCACGCATGACACGCAAAGCACTCCTCCTCGCGTGGTGGGTTATCCTTCCGCTTTTCGCCCGCGCTGAATCGCCACAGCACACCACCGATGCCGATACACTCACCGGCCGCGTGGAACGCACCTACCTGTTCGGCGTGGGGCACAACAACCTCTATGACAGTTACCTCTCGCCGCTGAATTACAGTGGAACCACCCTCTCTTTCACCCGCATCGGCGAGCGCCACAGCGGGCGCGGCGGGCGCAATGCCTTCGTCACGCTCTTCGACCTCAACGGCACCTCGGCCACCAATCCGGCCGGCAACGGCAGCGCGCTGGACATCGAGCTGCAAATGGACGCCGGTTGGCGCCGCCGCCTCACCGCGCCCCGTGCAGCCTGGCAGTGGAGCGTGGGGGGCATGGGCGCGCTGCACCTGGGCGGCACCTACAACCAGCGCAACGGCAACAACCCGGCACAGGCGCGCGCCGCTGTCGACGTGGCCTTCTCCGGCGCGCTCGTCCACCCCTTCACCCTGTGGGGACGCCGTTGGGTGTGGCGCTCGCAACTCGAAGTGCCCCTCTTGGGCCTCATGTTCACGCCCAACTACGGACAGTCCTACTACGAAATTTTCTCGCTCGGACACACCGACCGCAATGTCGTGCCCACCACCCCCTTTTCCGCTCCCTCGCTGCGCTTCCTCTCCACCGTGAGCATTCCCCTGCGCCGCGCGTGCATCACCCTGGGCTACAAAGCCGACATCCGTCAGAGCAGCGTCAACCGACTGGAACGCCACGCTTGGAATCACACCTTCGTGATCGGCTATTCGCGCCTGGTCCAATTTCTTCCCCGATGAAACATCTCTTCCGCCTCCTCCTCTCGCTTCCGCTGCTGCTCACCGCGCTCACCGCCTGCGTGCAGGCCGACGACCTGCCCTCCACACCGCGCGGCGACTTCGAAGCGCTGTGGAAAATCATCGATGAGCACTACTGCTTCTTCGACTACAAGCACAAGGAATACGGACTGGATTGGAACGAGGTACACCGCCGCTATGCCCCGCAGGTGTCCGACTCCATGTCGTCGCAAGCGCTCTATCAAGTGCTGGCCAACCTCTGCGACGAACTGCGCGACGGGCATGTCAACCTCTGGACTCCTTTCAACACGGCCCGCTACACGAATTGGTACGAGGCCTACCCCACCGACTTCGACGACTCCTTGCAGCGCGTGGTGCTCGGCACGGCCGACGAATATCGCACTGCGTCGGGACTCCAATACAAGGTGCTGCCGGGCAATGTGGGCTACATCCGCTGCAGCTCCTTCAACGTGGCGATCGGCGCGGGCAATCTGCACGAAGTCATGCGGCATTTTGCCCTCTGCGACGCCCTCATCGTCGATGTGCGCAGCAACGGCGGCGGCCAACTCACCTCGGCCGAAACGCTGGCTTCGATCTTCACCAATCGCACGGTCACGGTGGGCTACATCATGCACAAAACAGGCCCCGCACACGACTCGTTCTCCACACCGAAACCCGTGCGCCTCAGCCCCCTCAAGGGGTTGCGGTGGCAGAAACCTGTGGCGGTGCTCATCAACCGCCGCACCTTCAGCGCCGCCAATTCCTTTGCCATGTACATGAAGACCCTGCCCGGCGTGTTGCTGGTGGGCGACCGCACCGGCGGCGGATCGGGCATGCCCTTCAGTTCGGAACTGCCGGGCGGGTGGAGCATTCGCTTCTCGGCGAGTCCCGCACTCGACGTGCACGGCGAGCACACGGAGTTCGGCATCGCACCGGATGTGCGCGCCCACCTTTCGGCCGACGACCGACAGCGCGGCAGGGACAGCATGATCGAGACGGCACTGCGTGCACTGCGTGAGCACCACGATTCGTTGTCGCTCGAGGCCCAACGCCGATAACACCACGATTCGTTGTCGCTCGAGGCCCAACGCCGATAAGCCCACTGCCCTTCGACCGATGCGCGCACCCTCACGGGCGCACCGAAAGGAGTACACCGATCGCGAGGGTGAAGACAGAGCGCCCTCGCGCGCGCATAACGCGCGCGCGTCCACACTTTTTCGTTTTTTGCCTTCACCGCTTCACCCACATTGCATAATGCACTGAATGGCAATTCAATAAGGGTGAAGACTTTGGTGTTTCATCCTTCACCGCGGTCGACTTTGGAAAACAGCCTGTTTTTCCTCGAAAACGCGCGCGAAATAAGGCATCCCCGCGAGGAAAAATGGAATAACGGCGCGTGAACTTCCGCTCACGCGGTCGACCTGCCGAGGGGGTGAAGGCTTTGCGCAAAGATCTTCACCCCTAATCACATGAAGCACAAACGTTTACGTCACATGGGTGAAGAAGTGAAGGCAAAAAAAGCAACTTCGAGTGGGGCGCGCGTGCGATCGCGCGACAAGTGCGCGCGTGAGAAACACCGCTCAGCGCAGCGTGACCACAAAGTGGAAGGGGGGAGCCGACGATGCGGCGCTGCTGAGCAACATCGTCCGTTTTTTCTCCGCTCCGGCGGCACTCGGTTTACATCGACGCGCTGTCTCCCACCGAGCATCGGCACCCCTTTCCGTCGTTTTCCGAACAGACCTGACGAACGGCACAAACAGCGCGCCGAAGCATCCCCTTCTCCCACACGAAACCGGAAAAACACAAGGATAGATTCAACACTTTTCAGTTAATCCATCAGCAGGACCAGCGGAAATCATTTAGATTTTTCAAAAAACACAAGGGGTGACAAAGTATAAAATGCAGTGCTGTCGGGCAGAAACTCGTCGTTTTTTAGATGCGAATCTGCCATGTGTAGTTTTTTTTCTCTATCTTTGTCGCACGAACACCCTGCACTAAACTTCCGTGACCCTTCTGTTTTCGATGGGGGAGGTACATGGAAGTCGCATCGTGTCCCATCGAATTATCTCTATGTCTAACTTTAATGTTAAATCTTCAATGAAAAAGGTTTGCAATTTGTTTGCTTTGACCGCCCTCCTGGTGGCCGGAGCGACAAGTGCGTCTGCTCGCCATTGGGGTGCTAACGTCAACGATGGTGCAGTGACCAACATCGTAGCCGGACAATCGTATGTGCTTCAGCCTGCGTTCTCCGAAGCTGCGAACGGCAACTGCTTCCTCGCCGGACAGAAGTTCACCACAACGACCAGCTTGACGCTCGACAACGTTTTCGTCTTTGAATCAACGGGAGACGGTAAGACCTTCTACCTGAAGCGCAAAGGCGTGAACGAAAACCAGTATCTTGCAGATCCTTCGAACCAAAACTTCTACACCTCCGCTACGGATCGTGCTTGGAAGATCGAAGTGAAGCAAGTCACTGAAGTCAAGGATCCCGAACACTCCTACGAGTGGACGCATGCCAAGGCTGACGGTGTTGACACAACCGAAACCATCAAGGGCGTTCGCGCTTACGTGGAAGAAGCTCGTGCCAACAACGAGAATCTTGACTTGAGCACCTTCACCTTTGTGAATGGTGACAACACCGTCGTGCTCGTTTCGCCCGAAGCGAAAAAGAAGGACGACAAGTACAGCGAGTACAACTTCTTGCTCACCTGCCCCAAGACGTCGCTCAACGGCGATGCCGGCAAGGGCACGGACTACAACCGCAACGCGTGGTTGGTATACGCCGCCAACGAGCTCACTGCCAAGGAAGACCTCCAGGCTGTGATCGCCGAATCGCTCGGTGCCAACTTCAACGTGGATGAATTCTCTGAGAAGTTCCCCCGCGGTAACAACATCGGTGAGTACAACCAGGCGAAGTACGACGCCTTCATGGCACTCTACAACAAGTCGCAAGAGATCCTCAACGGTGGCGCAACGGCTACCGACGACGAGATCGATCAGCTCGTGGTAGATCTGCCCAAGGCTTACACCACCTTCACCACCTCGGGTAAGGTGCTCGAGCCCGGTTACTACATCCTCACTTCCTACCGCTCGCAGGGTACCGGCTATGACGACGGTGCACTTTACGACGGTGGTGCAGTGAACGATAAGGACAAGCAACTGCATTGGACTTACAAGGGTGGCGACATCACCTACAAGAAGGATGCTCCGCTCGACTACAAGAGCTTGAAGTACATCTGGAAGGTGACGAAGAACGATGCGAAACCCGGTTACTTCTTCTTCCAAAACTTGGCTACCAATCGTTACGTGGGTACGGCTCAGAACATTGCCTCCAACGGCAGTATCGTTCCCAGTGCACGTATCGAAATGACGGATGGAGCCGAGGCTTCCTACAACATCGTGACCAGCCGCAACTACCCCGGCTACTTCTGCTTCTACTCGCCCGACCTCTGGCGCGGTAAGGGTAACTACTGGGGTTACAACGGCGGCGACCGTTGGGAATTCGGCGGTGTACACACCGGCAGTGACCACAACGGTACCGTGGTTTGGGACTGGCAGGCTGACGGTTCGACCTTCAAGGCACGCACCATCACCGACCAGGAAGTGGCTGACCTCCTGAAGAGTGCCGAACAAGACATCAACAACGAAAAGGCCCAGAAGCTCCTCCAGCAGGCACAAACTGCTTACAACAACGGCTTCGCTTACATGGGTGTTGACGCTTCGGGCAACCGCATCGCAGATGCTACCAGCGGCAAACTCACGCAAGACGGTCTGATCACTGACGGCACAAAGCTTTCGAGCGACATGGCCGACAAGGAAGAAGGCGTGGGCGCTGAACACGAACCCGCTGTACTCCTCGACGGCAACCCCGAAACCTACTTCCACACCAGCTGGCACGGTGGCGACGACGCTTGGAAGGGCGGTCACTACCTCCAATTCCAGCTCGACAACCCCGAGAGCGAACTCCTCCTCAAGTGGGTGAAGCGTAACCACAACAACGCCAACGGCGGTGCACCCGAAAAGATCACGATCTGGGGTGCCAAGACCGAAGCTGCCCTCGCTGCCAACAAGGCCGACAAGCTCGACCAGGACGGCGCTGTGGTAACGGACGAAAACGGCAACAACGTCGTTGACTTCGACGCTTGGAAGAAGAACAAAGGTTGGGATTCGCTTGCGGTTTCTACGTTCAGCTATCCCTACACCGTAACGTGGGACAACAACGGTACGGAAGTGAAGAAGACGAACTTCGCCGGTACGGCTCACTTCGTGATCCCCTCTGACAAGGGTGCCTACAAGTACTTCCGCATGGAGGTGACCAAGACAGTAGGTAACGGTGAAGCCAACGGCAACAAGTTCTTCTACGGTTCGGAATTCCGCGTTTACAAAGGCGCTTACGACGGACAGAACTCGCTCATCGACGCTGTTCCTCAGGCTGACCGCGACGCCCTCACCGGTGCTATCGCAACGCTGAAGAACGAAGTGAACAACAAGCAGGCTACGAAGGCTTCGATCGAAGCACTCCAGGCTGCCTACGACAAGTTCCTCAAGAACTATCCTGATCCCTCTCGCGTGACGAAGGCACTCGAAGCTGCCAAGGCTCTCGAAGCTGCTGCTGAAGAAGGCACCGACATGGGTTACTACGCTGCCGGATCGAAGGCTACTTACCAGGCTGCCATCGAAGCGGTTGCCGGCAAGCTCAAGGCCATCACCGATGTGAAGCAGCCCACCGTTGCTCAGGTGAACGACCTCCTCGCTCAAGTTGACGCCGCCAACAAGGCATTCGCTGAAAAGCTCAACGTGCCCGCCGACGGTATCTATCGCATCATCAGCAAGTCTTCTGAAGCTAGCGTAGCTGAAAACAGCGTAGTGGCTAACACGGCTTCGACGCAAAACTACCTCAAGCTCGACGGCCGCGTGAAGGACGGCAGCACCTACAAGGATGTGGCTGACTTCAACTCTCGCCTCGGCGCTTACTGGAAGCTGACGAAGGTGGCCGGCGGTTACACTTATCAGAACGTTTACACCGGTCTCTACCTCGCTCCGAAGGAAGAGAAGGGTACGCGTGTGATGAGCCTCCGCAAGAACCCCTACACGCTCGATCTCCGCTATGCGAAGACTTCCGGCTGCTTCAACCTCGTGGCTGACACGGCCGACGTACAGGATAAGTCGTACGTCTACCTGAACGCTGAACCCGGTTCGAAGAACCTCGTGCTCTGGAACGAAGCCAACGGTAAGGACAACTCGGCCTTCACCTTCAAGGAAGCTGCTCACGATCTCGATGAGGCCCTCGCTGACGGCTTCACGCTGCCCATCATGAAGGGTGTGCCCCAGATCATCACGCTGCCCATCGCAGCTGATCCCGGTGCAAACAACTTCTACACTGTAATCGGTCAGGATGCCAACAACCGCATCCAACTCAAGAAGCACACGGGTACCCTCGAAGCCGGTCAGGCTTACGTGCTCATCCCCGAAGACGGTGACGAAGAAACGGTGATCAACCTCGTTTCGCAGGCACAGACGCTCGCTACGCTTGCTCCCGTGAGCACGCCCGCAACGCCTGTCAACGGTCTCGTTCCGGTATTCGAAACGACCAAGGTGAACAAGGACAGCGGTGTCTTCAACGCTGACCACTCTAAGGTGCTCCGCTCGGAAGTGGGTGAATCGGTTGCTGCCGGTTCGGGTTACTTCACGAAGATGCCCGTGACTACCGAAACCGGTGACAAGTACCTCGAAACGAACGGTACCATCACCACCGTGGGTCGCGTAGTTGCCAACGGCAAGCAAGTCAACGCTGTTTACACCCTCTCGGGCGTACGCGTGAAAGACACGAAACACCTCCCCGCCGGTCTCTACATCGTGAACGGTAAGAAGGTGGTTGTGAAATAAGCGCACAGCTGACTTACTTCTCTCCTATTGATTTTCCGCCTCGTCCTCTCGCAGGACGGGGCGGTTTTGCGTTTCGGCAAGAATGCGTAACTTTGCACATGGCGCCGACCGATGCGCACAATTGTTTCACCCCCTTATTTTTTCCTCCTATGGCCAAAGACGAACTCACTCCGATGATGCGGCAGTTTCATGACATGAAAGCGGCCAACCCCGATGCGATTCTGCTGTTTCGCTGCGGCGACTTCTACGAAACGTATTGCGGAGATGCCGTTACGGCCTCGCAGGTGCTGGGGATCACCCTGACGAAACGCAACCAAAAGGGGGCGAACGCCTCGACGGAAATGGCAGGTTTTCCTCACCATGCGCTCGACAACTACCTGCCGCGGCTGATCCGGGCAGGATATCGAGTGGCCATCTGCGACCAGCTCGAAGACCCGAAATTGACCAAGAAATTGGTGAAACGAGGCATCACCGAATTGGTGACACCGGGGGTGGCGCTGGGAGACAATGTGCTCTCGAGCCGGGAAAACAACTTTCTGGCTGCCGTGCATTTCGGCGCGGCCGATGTAGGACTTTCGCTGCTCGACATTTCGACGGGCGAATATCTGGTGGCCGAAGGCGACACGGAGTACATCGACAAATTGCTGACGGGCTTTGCTCCGAAAGAGGTGCTCATTCAACGCGGGGAGAAAGGGAAATTCGAACAGTTGTTTTCGGGACGTTATTTCATTTTCGAACTCGACGACTGGGCTTTTTCAGAAGGCTCGGCACGCACCAAGGTGCTGAAACATTTTGAGGTGAAGAATCTCAAGGGCTTCGGCGTGGACCACCTGCACACGGCGATCACGGCGGCGGGAGCGATCCTGACGTATCTCGACCAGACGCAACACCACCATATTGAGCACATCACCCGCATCACCCGCATCGAAGAGCAGCGTTTCGTGCGGCTCGACAAATTCACGATTCGCAATCTCGAACTCATTTCGACCAACCACGGTGACGGGACGTCGCTGCTCGCGGTGCTCGACCGAACGCTCTCACCAATGGGCGCGCGACTGATGAGACGGCAGGTGCTTTTCCCGCTTCGCTCGGTGAAGGAAATTGAACAGCGACTGGACAGTGTGGAGCATTTCTTCCGCGAACCGGAATTTCGAGAACTCTGCGAAATGGAACTGGGGAAGGTGGGCGACTTGGAACGCATCGTTTCGAAAGTGGCAACGGGACGCATCAATCCACGAGAGATGCAGCAACTGCGCTGTGCTTTGGAAACGGTGGTGGTGCTCAAAAATGCGTGCAAGCAGGCTGCACAAGAGAGCATTCGCAACATCGGCGAACGACTGGACGCCTGCACACCGTTGCGGCAGCGCATCGAACGCGAATTGCGTGCCGACCCGCCGCTCACGGTGAACAAGGGACAGGTCATCGCCAACGGAGTGAATGCACAACTCGACGAACTGCGCAACATACAGACCTCGGGAAAGGACTATTTGCTCCAAATACAAGAACGCGAAATTGCACGTACCGGCATACAGAGTCTGAAAATCGGTTTTAACAACGTGTTCGGCTACTACATGGAGGTGCGCAATACTTATAAGGAGTTTGTGCCGCCGGAATGGATACGCAAACAGACGCTCGTCAATGCGGAACGCTACATCACGCAGGAGTTAAAGGAATATGAGGAGAAGATCCTCGGGGCAGAAGACAAAATTCTGGTGCTCGAAACCCGACTTTACGGCGAACTGGTGGCGGCGGCGGCCGAACATATCGCGGCGCTGCAACGCGATGCGCATGCGCTCGCCGAGTTGGACGTGTACCACTCGCTAGCGGTGCTGGCGATGGCACAACACTATGTTCGACCGGTGGTGGACGAAAGCGAGGTGCTGGACATCAAGGCGGGACGACACCCGGTGATCGAGACGCTCATGCCGCCGGGTGAGGAATATGTACCCAATGATGTGCGACTGGACACGGCGGAACAGCAGATCATGATGATCACAGGACCGAACATGGCGGGTAAGAGTGCGTTGCTGAGACAAACGGCGCTTATCACCTTGATGGCGCAAATCGGTTCGTTCGTCCCGGCCGACTCGGCCCGGGTGGGCATCGTCGACAAGATCTTCACGCGTGTGGGCGCATCGGACAATATTTCGGTGGGCGAGAGTACCTTTATGGTCGAAATGAGTGAGGCGGCGAACATCATGAACAACATCACGCAACGTAGCTTGGTGCTTTTCGACGAATTGGGACGCGGCACTTCGACTTACGACGGCATTTCCATCGCGTGGAGCATCGTGGAACACTTGCACGAACGTCCCAAGATGCATGCGCGTACGCTCTTTGCCACTCACTATCACGAGCTCAACGACATGGAAGCGCTTTTCCCGCGCATCAAAAACTACAATGTTTCCGTGCGCGAAGTGGATCACCGCATCGTCTTTCTCCGCAAATTGGCGCGCGGCGGTTCGGAACACTCTTTCGGTATCCATGTGGCGCGTCTGGCAGGGATGCCGAATGCGATTGTGCAACGGGCAGAGGTGATTCTGCACCAATTGGAACACAACAACGCAGACAACCGACAAGTGCAGCCTCCCACGGCAGAAAACAGACAAACGAACGGTGCTCCCAGCGGAACCCAGCTGTCGCGAGGCGCTCAATAAACTCAACGACATTCGCAAAATCATCACGGGAAAATGAGTGCGCAGTGCGCCGCCGGTTGCGCGCCGCACGGATGTGTCTTCGTGGTTGCACCCCTTGATCGCGTAAATGTCAGCCTGTCTTCGACCGAGCGCAGACACTTTCGACGGGGCGCAGACCTGTTCAACGGAGTAAAGGCTCATTCAACTGGACTGAGCAGAGGCGCATTGAACTGAGCAGCGACTCTTTTCACGAAAAAACAAGGTCTCGAGCTCCGATTCCTCCCCACTTAGCTGCACAAAACGCGCGCAAATGAGCAAAAAACGCGCTTTTTATAGGGTAAACCTTTGCCGGTTTGAAGAAATACCACTACTTTTGCAGCTGTAACCTCAGAAATGACTAATTTCTAATCATCAAAATAAGAACAACAATGTCTGAAATTGCAGAAAAAGTAAAGGCAATCATCGTAGAAAAGCTCAGCGTTGATGCAGCTGACGTACGTGAAGACGCAAGCTTCACCAACGACCTCGGCGCAGACTCTCTCGAAACGGTAGAACTCATGATGGACCTCGAAAAGGAATTCAACATCACCATCCCCGAAGAGGAATCTGAAAAGCTCTCCACCGTAGGTGACGCTATCGCGTACATCGAAGAACACGCCAAGTGATCTTGCCCGCGCTCAACGAGGTGAGCTAACGCTCATCTCTTCGCAAATGTGCTAATGCGCTATGGTACCCATTCGGCGGCACCGGCGCATTAGCACATTTCAGCGTAGCATCCTCTCATCTCCCACTAATCCCCACACCCCTATGGAACTCAAAAGAGTAGTCGTCACCGGTCTCGGTGCCATCACCCCCGTCGGCAACACCCTCGAAGCCACGTGGAACAGCCTTCTCAACGGCGTTAGCGGCGCAGCACCCATTCAAGGCTTCGACGCTTCACGGTTCAAAACGCAGTTTGCCTGCGAAGTCAAAGACTTCAAGGCAGCAGATTTCATTGACCGCAAAGAGATTCGCAAAATGGATCTCTATGAACAATATGCAGTCGTGGCGGCAATGCAAGCTGTACAA
>QWCT01001118.1_pt1 | contig 14605 bp, 15 predicted proteins | sample 1972681 | NCBI WGS metagenome assembly QWCT01 (sample SAMN09866701, study PRJNA288562) | Human oral metagenome isolate pre3_saliva, whole genome shotgun sequencing... | isolation source: mouth | host: Homo sapiens | place: USA: California | reverse complement strand
CGGCAACCGCCGAGCGCGTGGAAGTGTTAAAAGGGCCGGCATCTGTACTATACGGTGTGCAAGACCCCGGCGGCGTCATCAATATTGTTGCTAAAAAACCGCTTTATAAAGCGGAAAACAGCATCAGCGCGACAGTCGGCAACCACAATATGCGCCAAGTCGGTCTGGACACGACCGGTCCCATAGGCAACAGCGGCTTTGCTTACCGCTTCATCGCCGACTATCTAGGTAAAGAGCATTGGCGCGAACACGGTTCGGAACACAGCAAGTTCCGCCAAAACGTCCTTGCCCCATCGATTTCTTGGCAGAACGACCGCACCAAGTTTTTAGCTGCATACGAATACCAAAACTATTCCGTCCCCTTTGACCGGGGTACCTACCTGGATCTGAGCCCCAAAAACAAAGATTCCGTCAGCTACGGCAAGCCTATCGACATTCCGGTGCGCCGCCGCTTAGACGAGCCGTTCAATATCTCCAAGGGAGACGCACACAACCTGCAAATCAGCGGCGAACACAAACTCAACAATAATTGGACCGTCAAAGGCGTGTACGGTTACAGCCGCAACCTCTACAACGACTGGCAGGCGCGCATCATGTCTTACAACGCCGCTACCCGCCAAGTTGTCCGCCGCGTGGACGGTACGCGCCCCGCCAAACACGAAGGGCAAAACCTGCAATTCTCGCTCAACGGCCTGGTTGACCAAAACGAAAACATTACCCACAAACTGCGCTTCGCCGTCCAAGCCCAAGACAACACTTTGTCCTTCGGCGATATGTACCGAAGCAAAAATATCCCGGGCTTCTCCATCGACAACCCGCAATACGTCGGCGACAGCCTGATCGCTTCCTCCGGCACCAAGCCCAACGCCAAAGACAGCGGCCAATACGAGCGCATGAAAACCGCCGCGATTTTGGTGCAGGACAACGCTTATATCGGCGACAAATGGATATTGTCCGCCGGTCTGCGCGGACAATACTACCGCAGCATTTCCGGCAAAGGCTACGGGGTAAACCGTTTCCGCAACTACAGCGAAGGCTTCAAACTGCTGCCGCAAATCGGTGCTGTCTATCTGTTGCGCCCCGACTGGTCGATTTATGCCAATTATGCCCAATCTCTCAACCCCAATGCGGCCCGAGGTACCGATTTCAAAGGCAAAGAGCTGCCGCCCGAAACTTCGCGTTCGTATGAAGTCGGCACCAAATACAATGGCAAGTTGCTCAGTGCCAACCTCGCCCTGTTCCACATTACCAAACGCAACATCATCGGCACTGTGGACGACGAAACCCGCGTAACCGGCAAAAACCGCGCTTACGGTGCCGAAATCGATGTCAACGGCAAAATCACCGACAAGCTCGGCATTTCTGCCAACTACACCTATACCGACACCAAAATCCTCGAAAACGCCTCCAATCCCGCCGTTGTTGGACAGGCTTTTGACAGTGTGCCCGAACACGAAGCCGGCCTGACCTTGACCTACGATTTCGGCAAAGCCCTGGGCGGCAACTGGCGTGTCGGTGCAGGAGCGCGCTATATCGGCTCATGGGGTGTGGGCGACACACGCGGCAACTGGTTCACCCTGCCGTCCGCTACGGTCTATAACGTCTTCGCGACCTACGACACCAAAGTCGGCAAACTGCCCCTGACCGTCCGCCTCACCGGTAAAAACCTCGGCAACAAAGTGCATTACATCTCCAGCACCGGCTCAAACAGCACTATGCCCTTCCTCTCCATCGGCGAACCGCGCACTGTTACCCTCGGCGCGAAGCTGAGTTTCTAAACAGCCGTACAAAGCAATACCCAAACGATGGCAATGAAAAGGTCGTCTGAAAACCCGAAAATCCGGTTTCAGACGACCTTTCGACCATCGGCTTTTACCTGTCCGTCCTGACCCGCACAAACGTGGCAAATTTTGGTGTGCCTTTTTGTGTGAAGCCGCGGTAGCGGTATGTGATGACCGCGCCGATTTTGGGTGGGTTGTCGCGGTCTTTGTCTTTGAAGCCGCTGCCGATGCGGAATTCGCCGTGTTGGTTTTTGCAGCCGACCGCGCCCAGCCGTCCGGCGTTGCGCCCTTTGCCTTCATAATGCCGCGTTACCGTGCATTCGTCGTCGTATTGGCTTTTCAGCTTCAATAATTGGCTGCTCCTGCCGCCGCTGTAACGCGATTCGGGTTGGCGCAGCATCACGCCTTCGCCGCCCTGCGCTTCGATTTGTTTCAAAAAATCCATCGCGTGCTGCCGGTCGCGGACTTTGGTTTGCGGGATAATGGTGATGGGCGCGTTCGGATGCGTTTTCAGCCATTGCGTTGCGACGGCGAGGCGTTGGTAGAGATTGCCCTGCGCTTTGGGTACGTCGAAAACGTGTAGGCGGATGCCGCGCCAATCGCCGGAAGACGAGCGCACGGCGGCAGAAATCTGTTCAAACTGCCCGCGCCCGCTATACAGCTCGCCGTCGAGCGGATAGGGCGGGAACTGCGCGGTAAAGCCTTTGGGCGGCGTAAACGCGTAGCCCTGCCTGCTGACCAGTTGCCGCCCGTCCCAATACGCGCGCACGCCGTCGAGCTTCTCGCTCATTGCCCAGCCCGCAATCTCTTGGTCTTTGTATTCCTGCGCCAGCATCAAATCCGCGCCGAGTGCCGTTTGGATGAAAAAAGCGGCAAAAATCGGTATCATGCCCTGCATTGAAGTTCTCATAAATGTTCCAGTGATGTGAGTGATTATTTCAAATATAATAATGATACCGCATAAACAGACCGAAGGTCGTCTGAAAATATCCGCCCCGTCCAACCACTACCCAAGGAATCCCGCCTCATGGCACTTCAAGCCGAAATCATTGCCGTTACCCCTTTCCGCCAAAACTGCACCCTTTTGTGGGATGACGAAACCCGCGAAGCCGTCCTGACCGATGTCGGCGGCGACGTTCCCTACCTCCTGCAAGAGTTGGACGCGAAAAACCTCACCCTGACCGCCATTTGGTTGACCCACGGACACCTCGACCATGCCGGCGGCGTGGTGGAATTGCGGGAACACCGCCCCGTCCCCGTCATCGGCCCTCATGCAGACGACGAATTTCTGCTGCAAGCCCTGCCCGAAACGACCGCCCAATACGGCTTTCCTGTTTCCCCTGCGTTCGAGCCGACCCGCTGGCTGACCGAAGGCGAAACGCTCAAGGTCGGCAGCCACGCCTTCCAAGTCCTGCACATCCCCGGCCACACGCCCGGCCACGTCGTTTTCTACTGCGCCGAAGCAGGGCTGCTCATCGCGGGCGATGTATTGTTTTATGAAACCATAGGCAGAACCGACTTCCCACGCGGCAACCACGCCGACCTCATCCATAATATCCGCACCAAACTGTTCGTCCTGCCCGAAGACACGCGCGTCATCGCCGGACACGGCAGAATGACCGACATCGGGCATGAAAAACGGCACAATCCGTTTTTTTAAAACCTGAAAGCGAAAGGTCGTCTGAAACACGGATAAGCGTTTCAGACGACCTTTTTATAGAAAATGAGTAAAATGCAATTTAGAACACTTCAAAGGAAATTCGTAATATGAAAACCGCGCATGAAACATTAGCTGAGTTCATTCAACAAATGAAAGATTATGAATTGTATTGGGGGGAGCTTACTCAAAAAAGTTTGGATGAAGGTACTTTTTTTGAAGTTGATGAAGATGAAAACAGTAAAAAACAATCTGATGAAATCAAAAAAATACATCACCAATTTTTATCTAAAAAAGCTTTATCTTTAAGGCAAGCTAGACAAGAAGCGCCTTCTTTTCAAATGCCACCAGAATATGACGAAACTATTACGTCTGAACGGAAAATCAGTGATAAAAAATATGAAATAGATGTGTTGGATTATAGAGGGAAAAAGAAAACCTATACGCTGGTTTTGGAAGACGGGGAATGGAAAATCGATCAAATGGGTTTTATGTATTACGATAAATGGAAGAAGTCCCGCCAATTGTTTTGAAGAAACGATAACTTGTCATCGGTTAGCTTAAGAATCAATACCTTGATAAAGTTGGTTGAAGGGCTGATTCCCGGAAAATTTGTTTTCTTAAAAAGGTCGTCTGAAAAGTCCAAAATCTTTTTATAGGGAATGAGTAAAATGCAATTTAGAACACTTCAAAGGAAATTCGTAATATGAAAACCGCGCATGAAACATTAGCTGAATTCATTCAACTAATGAAAGATTTTGAACTGTATTGGGGAGAAATTCTTCAAAATTATATAGATGAGGATAATTTTGAGGAGTTCTATTCAGAAGAAAATAAAGTTAAGCTTTCAGAGGGAATTAAAAGCATACAACATAAATTTTTATCAAAAAGGGCGCTGTCATTGAAACAGTCTCGACTGGAGGCTTTAACTTTTCGAATGCCACCAGAATATAACGAAACTATTACGTCTGAACGGAAAATCAGTGATAAAAAATATGAAATAGATGTGTTGGATTACAGAGGGAAAAAGAAAACCTATACGCTGGTTTTGGAAGACGGAGAGTGGAAAATCGATCAAATGGGTTTTATGTATTGCGATAAATGGAAGAAGTCCCGCCAATTGTTTTGAAGAAACGATAACTTGTCATCGGTTTGTTTAAGAATCAATACCTTGATAAAGTTGATTGAAGGGCTGATTCCCGAAAAATTTGTTTTCTTAAAAAGGTCGTCTGAAAAGTCCAAAATCTTTTTCAGACGACCTTTGACGACTTTGACCGCGCTCAAACCTGCTGCGCTCCGACCATGCTGCCCGATATGAAATAATTTATTTAAAAATAAAAGGATAGCCTTTTATTTTGCCCGAGGTCGTCTGAAAGTCTGCGCTTTGCAAACCTGTGGTTTAGGATTAGTATAACTATACCAATTTATCCCAAATCCATTTCAAATCATTCACTTCGGAGAGATTCCATGAGCTACACGGCCCCTGTAAACGAATTGCGTTTCGGCATCCGCGTGCACGGCAGGTTGGACGAAATCCTGCAACTGCCCCATGCGGAAGGTTTGGACGCGGAAACGGTGGATGCGGTACTGGACGAAGCGGCGCGGTTTGCGTCGGAGCAATGGGCGGACACCAACCGCACCGGCGACCTCTACGGCGCGGGTTTTTCAGACGACCTGATCACCACCCATCCGGATTTGGCGCGTGCCTACTATGATTTCTGCGAAGCGGGCTGGGCGGGTTTGCGCGCGCCGGCGGAGTTTGGCGGACAGGGGCTGCCGGCGGTTGTGTCGGCGGCGTGTGAAGAGATGTGGTGCGCCGCCAACCTCGCCCTGTCGCTGATGCCGATGCTGACGCTGGGTGCGGTGGACGCGCTGTTCAAACACGGCAGCGAGGAGCAGAAACAGACCTATCTGCCGAAAATGTGCAGCGGCGAATGGGCGGGAACGATGAATTTGAGCGAACCGCAGGCGGGTTCGGATTTGAACCATATCGCCACCCGCGCCGTGCCGAAAGAAAACGGCGCGTATGCCCTGAGCGGTCAGAAAATCTTCATCACTTGGGGCGATCAGGAAATGACGGAAAACATCGTCCATCTGGTGCTCGCGCGCCTGCCCAATGCCGCGCTGGGCGTGCAGGGCGTGTCGATGTTTATCGTGCCGAAATATTTGGTGAACGCAGACGGCAGCTTGGGCGGACGCAACGGCGTGCGCGCCATCGGCATCGAACACAAGCTCGGCATACACGCCAGCCCGACCTGCACGATGGAGTTCGACAACGCCGAAGGCTATCTGGTCGGCAGGGCGGGCAAGGGTTTGGCGTATATGTTTACCATGATGAAAACCGCGCGGCTGAACGTCGGCATCGAAGGACACGCCGTCGCCGAACGCGCCTACCAAAACGCGCTCGCCTATGCCAAAGAACGCGTGCAGGGACGCGACGAGGCGGACGGTTCAGACGACGTAGCGATTATCCGCCATCCCGACGTGCGCCGTATGTTGTTGATACAAAAGGCAACGCTCGCCGCCCAACGCGCCCTCTATCTGCGCGCCGCCGCCCTGACCGATTTTGCCGCCGCTTGCCCCGACAACGTATTGCGCAAAGAGGCGGAGCGCGAACTGGATTTCCTGATTCCCATCGTCAAAGCCTGGCCGACCGACAACGGCGTCGTCCTGACCAACCTCGCCGTCCAGATTTACGGCGGCGCGGGCTACGTCGAAGAAAGCGGCGTGGCGCAATACCTGCGCGACGTGCGGATTACGCCGATTTACGAAGGCACCAACGGCATACAGGCAGCCGATTTGGCAGGGCGCAAAACCACCGGCAAAAACGGCGCGCTGCCCTTGAAGCTGCTCGCCGAAGGCAAAGATCTGGCGGACAAACTCGCCGCCGCCGAACCCGCCTCCGCGCAGCAACTGGCGCAAGCCATTGAAACGGCGGAACAAAGTATCGCCCGCATGGTCGGATACGCCGACCGTCCCGCCCTCGCCGCCGCCGCGTCCAACGCCTACCTGCAACAAATGGGGCTGACGCTCGGCGCCATCGGACTCGCCCGCGCCTACCTTGCCGCCGAATCCGCCCAAACGGAAGACGCCGACGGCTTCGGCAGCGGTTTCTACGCCGCGCAGCAACACAACGCCCGCGTCTATTGCGCCCACGTCCTGCCACAGGTTTACGCCTGCGCCGCGCAGATTGAAAACGCGCAGGCGTTGTTGAATGTGCCGTTAGAGCTTTATTGACGGATACGGGTTTGAAAAGAGGTCGTCTGAAAACATGCTACAGCGGGTCTAAATAAATTTAGATAATCGCTAGTAACAGGGTTATTGACATCACTCTTTTTTGTATATACAATAGTAAATACTAAAAACAAAGATGAGAGGTATAGATAGAACTAGAGATAGTTCCCAATATATTAAATAGTAGCTTTTAGAAATTTTTCATAAGGCTTTAAAATATGTTAATTATTTCTACAAAAATTGAACTAAAGCTTGCAACAAAGCATGATGTAAATAGAGAAGAAGTTGAACAATGTATCTCTAATTTAGATGAAAATGATCGACTTTTTGAAGATGATAGAGAGGGAAATCAAACTATCCCACCAACCTTTTGGTTTATTTCTGAAACTGATAATGGTCGTAAATTAAAAGTTGTAGTAGTCCCTAAAAATGGGGATTTATATTTAAAAACAGCATATGAGGCAAATAATGCTGAACTGAAATTGTATGCTAGACTAAATAATCAGTTTATGAAAAATGACTACGAGTTAGAAGTGTAAGATTTTTATTTAAATTCTTCTGAATCTAATGCTGAGATTTACTACTCCTTCTAACAATAGTACGGATTATGGATCCCATATATAGGAATTAGCTATGAATAATATTGATGAAATCTATGCCAACGTTGAGAAATGGGAAAATGGCGAATTAGGTAATTCTGAAAAACATGCAAAAGTTTCAACTTTTACTGTTGCAGATTTACAAAAATCCATTGAGCTACAGGCAATTTCATTAAGAATCAATAAGGACTTATTAATTGATTTGAAAGAATTAGCTAAAATGTATGGCATTGGATATCAGCCATTGATAAAACAAATTTTGAGAAGATTTGTTGATGCTGAAAAACGTAGACTGGCAAATGAATATCTTTCTGAATTAAATGCAATGCATGAGGAAAATAAGCCTATTGATAAATCAAAACGTAAGGTGGGTTGATAATTAATTACTAGAATCCATCCAAGCAAGAAATACAAAAAGGTCATCTGAAAACATCTAACGAATGGCGTTAAAACGTTTTCAGACGACCTTTCATTCATTCCGCCAACCCGTTCAGCCTTTCGGATAAAACCGCACCACGTTTTCTCCTTCGGGCAGCGTCAGTTTCTTCACGGCATGGCCGTACACGGTTTCGAGTGTGACGGTCAGACCGCCTTCGGTTTCAAAAATCTTATCCACAAACGCTTCAGCTGCTTGGGCGTCGCTGAATTTCAAGGCGTGCCACAAGCCCAAGGTTTCCATGTCCTGCCGGAACGTCGCCGCCTTGCGGTAGCTCAATTCGAGCTTGGCGGTATCGGTCACGGGGTCGTAGAAACCGTTGTCGGCAAGCATGTCGCCGAGGTCGTGCATATCGATTAAGGTCGGCGTTTCACACGCTATCCCCGAGCTTTTCAGACGACCTGTCAGCTCGGTCAGGCTGTCGCGGCCGAAATGGGTGAAGAATAATAAACCGTCTGTTTTCAAAGCATTTGCCCAATTTTTCAGGACGGGCAGGATTTCGTCCGCGCGGGGCAGGCTGAGGTTCGCCCACAACATATCGGCACAGGCTTCGGGCAGCGGGGCGGTCAGGGCTTGGCAGTGTTGCGGGACGGTTTTGCCGGTAAGTTTTTGCCAAAACCCGCTTTTGCGCGCCGCTGAGGCAGTTTGGAGAAAGTCGGCGCGCGGGTCGTATTCTTCAAATACCGCATTCGGATAACGCGCGGCAAGCAGGCTGCGGCTGATGTCCGCGTCCGCACCGACCAGCAGGATGCGCTTGGGCGCGTTGCGGACGATTTGCAGCCGTTCGTCGGTGTCTTGGGCGAGATGGCGGTGGATTTGCCAGCGTTTGTCTTGGGGGTTCATGTTTCAGACGACCTTTTTCTTCTTTTTTGAAGGGTGGGTTTGCGTGCCGCCATTTAGGGGCGGTATGGATTTCTTTTAATTTCAATTGACTATATTAAAAAACAGTAACCGTTGCACTCGGTTACCTGCTTCCTCTTTTGTCCGGCGGGAGGGGATGGCTCTATTTTATTCCGTACATCCAAAACCACCCCCATCCTAACCTTCCCCCGCCGGACGGGGGAAGGGATAAGGCTGTCGTTGCGGTAGCGTGGCGTCGTTCCCGCCGACGGATTTCACACTCTGAAGCCTCGTCATTCTTTAAGTTTTGGGTTCACGCCTGAACGGAAACAGCGGCACAAGGTTTTCAGACGACCTTCTCGACAAAGCTGCGGTAGCGTTCGGCAAATTCGTCGGCGTGGCTTAAAAACGGGGCGTGTGCCGCTTTTTCCATCAATACCAATTCGCTGTCCGCCAGATGGCGGTTGAGGTATTCGCCCATGCGCGGCGGGGTGATGGCGTCTTTTTGTCCAAACACTAAAAGCGACGGGGTTTGGATGCTTGAAAGCAGGGGGCGGGCATCGGCTTGGTTGACGGCGTCCAGCGCGGCTTGCAGGGCGGGTGGTGCGCCGTGGCGGGAGAGGTCGGGCAGGATATTGCCGATGATTTCGGCGGCGTTTGGTGTGTGCAGCAACTGTAATTGTAGAAACTGTTTGATATGTTTGGCATAATCCTGCCGGAACGCGCCGACCATCTTGCCCAAAGCGGGATTGGACAGCCCTTCGGGGTAGTCCGCGTCGGCGGTCAGGCGGGCGAAACTTGCGGTCAGGCAGAGCGAGCGGACTTTGTCGGGGCGGCGTGCGGCGAGATGGAGCGCGACCAGGCCGCCGAGCGACCAGCCGAGGATGTGGGCGGGCGCGTCGATTTCTTCGGCGAAGGCTTCGGCAATTGCGGCGATGTTGAAGTTTTCGGCAAAAGGCGCGTCGCCGTGTCCGGGCAAATCGAGGGCGCGGATGTCCCAATCGGCAGGCAGTCGAGGGATGAGGTCGTCGAAGACGTGGCGGTTCGCTGCCCAGCCGTGTATCAGATAAACTTTTTTGGCGGAGTGCGGCATGGCTGTTTTCTCTATGGATGTGTTTTCTTGGTGGCGCAATGCGGGATGGTGGCACAAAAGCCGTTGCGTATTATGCCACGCCTTGGTTTCAGCGTGCGAAACCCGGCCGTATGGCGGTTTTTGCGGCGGCTGCGCGGCGGACTTGGAAGAGTTTTTTACGGATGCGGCAAACAGTTGTCCCTTGTGTTTCCACACTATACAGGGCGGGGCGGTGTGCGGAGGCTGTCAGAAGAAGCCGCCGGCATTTGAGCGGATGTGGGCTTCGCTGTATTATGAGCCGCCCGTCAGCAGTATGATACGCGCGTTGAAGCATTTGGCAGACCTCGGCATGAGCCGTCCGCTGGCGGAACTGATGCGCCGCCATGCGCCCGACTGGCTGGAAACGGAGCATTTCGATTTTGTGCTGCCCGTGCCGTTGAGCAAAGAAAGGCGGCTGCACCGCGGCTTCAACCAAAGCGAGGAATTGGCGGATATTCTGTCCGAACATTACGGCTGGACGCTGCTGCCGCGACAGACGGTTTTCAGACGACATCGCGAGCCGCAAAGTACGCTGAAAAGCGCAGACAGGGTTCGCAATATAAAAAATGCTTTTGAAATCAATGGTCATATCCCGAAAAACTGTAATATTTTGTTAATCGACGATGTGTTCACCACCGGCTCGACGCTGAACGAATTGGCGCGGACGCTGAAAAAATCAGGCGCAGGCAAGATTTTTTGCTGGAGTTTGGCGCGTCCGCCAATGAAAAAATAGCTAAAGTTTTTGACACCTGCGGAACATTTCGGCATTATGCCCTTCTATAAGTGATTGATTTATATGTTTACCATAGTTTTGTACCAACCCGAAATCCCGCCCAATACGGGCAATATCATCCGATTGTGCGCCAACACCGGAGCCGATTTGCATCTGGTCAAGCCGCTCGGTTTTCCGCTGGATTCGGCAAAAATGAAACGCGCAGGTTTGGATTATCACGAGTTTGCAAAACTGACGGTACACGAGAATTTCGAAGATTGTCTCAAAGCCTTGGAAGGCCGCCGCATTTTCGCGTTGACCACCAAAGGCAAAACCCGTCCCGACGAAGTTTCTTTTGTTGAGGGTGATGTCTTTTTGTTCGGCCCCGAGACACGCGGCCTGCCCGCCGAAATCCTCGACACCCTGCCCCAAGGGCAAAAGCTGCGCCTGCCCATGAAGCCCGGCAGCCGGAGCATGAATCTTTCCAACACCGTCGCCGTGATTCTGTTTGAAGCATGGCGGCAAAACGGTTACGCAGGCGGTGTATAACATCCGCTGGGGAGTCTCCCTGAGCCGTTTGACAAAAACCAAGGCCATACTGTCCGACAACAGCTTGGTTTTTGTCAAACCGCCGATACGTCGTCTGAAACCGCCTGGGAGCCATCCCGCCGCGTTATCAACTCAAGAACGGACTACGTTTTGACTTTATCTAAAACCACCCTTTTCTCCACCCTGACTGCCGTCGCAATCAGCATCCTTTCCATTCATTCCGCCTCAGCCGACTCCATCGTCCGCGCCGAGAAGCTGCATTCCTCCGCCAACCGCAGCTACAAAGTCGCCGGCAAACGCTACACGCCGATGACCAAAGTATCCTCCTTCGTCCAAACCGGCAATGCCTCATGGTACGGCAACCAGTTCCACGGCCGTAAAACTTCCAGCGGCGAGCGTTACAACATGAACGCCCTGACCGCCGCCCACAAAACCCTCCCCATTCCCAGCTATGCCCGTGTGACCAACACCAAAAACGGTAAAAGCGTCATCGTCCGCGTCAACGACCGCGGTCCTTTCCACGGCAACCGCGTGATCGATGTTTCCAAAGCCGCCGCCCAACAATTAGGTTTCATCAACCAAGGCACGGCACATGTCAAAGTCGAACAAATCGTACCGGGTCAAAGCACCCAAGTTTATGATGGCAAAGATATTTTCGTCGATTTGAAATCCTTCGGTACCGAACGCGAAGCACAAGCCTATATGAACCAGGCGGCGAGAAACCTTTCCGCCGGCATGATGAGCCCGAGAGTTTCCATGGAGAAACGCGACTACGAATACGTCGTCAAAATGGGTCCGTTCACCTCGCAAGAGCGTGCCGCCGAAGCCGAAGCCAAAGCACGCGGTCTGATTCAGGCAGCTTCGCTGTCCCTCTAAGCCGCATCCGTGTTTTCAGACGACCTGTTGCAAGACAGGTCGTTTTGTATTGAAGCATCAGCACAAAGCCGTCGTATCCTTGCCTCCTTTCCCTTATATAGTGGATTAAAATTGCAATGATACGGCGTTGCCAACGCCCTTATGTACTACCCGTACACGGCGGGCGTTGACGCCTTGTCTCATTTTTATTTTAATCCACTATAATTCCCCGCTTCTCAACCAAAGGAATCCCCACCATGTCCCTCCCACCTTGCCCGCAATGCCAATCCGAATACACCTACGAAGACGGCAGCCAATACATCTGTCCCGAATGCGCGTTTGAATGGATGGAAAACGACGGCGAAGCCGCAGAAGAAACCATGAGCGTCAAAGATGCCAACGGCGCCGTGTTGCAAGACGGCGACACCGTCGTCCTGATTAAAGACCTCAAAGTCAAAGGCAGCTCCATGGTTATCAAGCAAGGAACCAAGGTAAAAGGCATACGCCTGCAAGAAGGCGACCACAATATCGGTTGCAAAATCGACGGCAGCGCGATGAATTTGAAATCAGAGTTTGTCAAAAAAGCATGATGTTGGTATAATAACCGTTGGTGGGTCGCTAGGCCGACCTGAAAACCGTTTGTAAAGCTACTTGTCTCCGTAAGGGTTGCTTTCAAACGGTTTTCGCCTTTTTCGGCAGGGATAGGCGTTGCACCAATTGACGGCAGCGATATTTCGTCCGCCACATCAAACAAAGGTCGTCTGAAACCTGTTTTCGGTTTCAGACGACCTTTTTCATGGTTCGGCAAAACGGCTGTGTCGAATCAAAACGCATCCGCAGGCATTTTGCCGTATCGGGATTTTTCGTTATCGGACTGTTGCCCGATTTGGCTTAGTCCAACAACGCGTCCACAAACGCGCGCGCGTTAAACGGGCGCAAATCGTCTATGCCTTCGCCCACGCCGATATAGCGGACGGGGACGGGGCGGTCGGAGGCAAGCGCGGCGAGGATGCCGCCTTTGGCCGTACCGTCGAGTTTGGTGACGATAAGACCGGTCAGTCCTAACGCTTCGTCAAAGGCTTTGACTTGGTTGACGGCGTTTTGCCCGATGTTGGCATCGAGGACGACGATGATTTCGTGCGGCGCGTCGGGCATCGCTTTTTGCAGCACGCGCTTCACTTTTTTGATTTCTTCCATCAAATGAAGCTGCGTGGGCAGGCGGCCGGCGGTGTCGGCAAGCACGATGTCGATGCCGCGCGCTTTGGCGGCTTGGACGGCATCGAAACAGACGGCGGCGGAATCGCCCGTGGTTTGCGAAATGACGGTTACGTTGTTACGTTCGCCCCATGCCTGAAGCTGCTCGCGGGCGGCGGCGCGGAAGGTGTCGCCTGCGGCAAGCAGCACGGATTTGCCCTGCGCTTGGAAATATTTGGCGAGTTTGCCGATGGAGGTGGTTTTGCCTGCGCCGTTGATGCCGGCAAGCATGATGACGAACGGCTCTTTCGTGTCGGGCAAGACCAGCGGTTTTTCCAACGGCTTAATCAAGTCGTACAAAGCTTCTTTCAATGCGCCGCGCAACTCGTTGCCGTCTTTCAGCCCTTTGAGGCTGACGCGGTTGCGCACGTCTTTCATCAGGTATTCCGTCGCTTCCATACCCATGTCGCTGGTAATCAGCACGGTTTCCAGCTCTTCGTACAAATCTTCGTCGATTTGCCCGCCGCCGAACACGCCCGCCAGCGATTTCGCCATTTTGTCGCGCGATTTGGTCAAACCCTGTTTCAAACGCGCCGCCCAGCCGAGTTTGGGTTCGGTTTCGGACGGTTCAGAGGTTTCAGACGACGTGGCGACGGCTGTATTTTCAAAGGCCGGTACGGAATGTTCTTCGGATGTTGTCGGCGCGGCTTCAGCTTGGGTTTCGACGGCTTCTGCGGTTTCAGACGACCCTTCGCTGACCGCTTCATGGACGTGTTCTACCGCTGCGGAAACATTTTCGGCAACGGTTTCGCTGACCGCTTCCACGCGTTCTTCCACTTTTTCGACCGTTTCAGACGACGTTTCGCCGACTGCCTCGCGGACGTGTTCGACCGTTTTGGAAACATGTTCAACCACAGTCTCGCAGATTTCTTCGGCGCGCTCTTTGGCACTTTCTACCGCCGTTTCGACTGCTGCCGTCAGCCCTTCCGCTTTTTCGCCGATATTTTCCTGAACCGTTTCAAGCGTTTGCGAAACGGCAGCTTCCGCGTTCTCTACAGCTTCGGCGGCGGTTTCCTGAATGCGGGTTTCTTCTTGAGCGGGCGTTTCCTGTTTTTTCTTGCGGCGGAAGAAGCTGAACATTGAATTTTCCTTTTAATTTTAGAAACTTGAAATAGGGCGTATTGTAGCGTATTTTGCGCGGCAAGGTCGTCTGAAAACGTGATAATCGAATAAGGTTTGCTGACGTGTTCCGCGGATGGAAGTACAATACCCGTCTTCTCGGTTTCTGCTATTCGGGGCGCCGCATCGTTCCCAAGTGGAATAAGGTCGTTTTACTCCGTATCGTTTTGATTTTTAAAAGGTAAGCCAAAATGAAAAGAATATTTTTTACCATCCTGTTTTTGTCTACGGCTGCCTATGCCAGCCACACCTACTCATCAGACAAGTTGACTTGCACATACCAAGATTTGACCGCCCCAAACAGCCAACCGCAAACAACGGCTTGCAGCAGCCTGGCTTGGGAAAGCGCACAAGTCTACGATGAAAAACGCGGCGGCTATATCGCGGGGAACGGGGAAGAGTACAAATTGAAAAATGGAAAAACGATTGTTTTTTCGTATGAAGCCTTTATGAAAACG
>QWCT01002201.1_pt1 | contig 14623 bp, 16 predicted proteins | sample 1972681 | NCBI WGS metagenome assembly QWCT01 (sample SAMN09866701, study PRJNA288562) | Human oral metagenome isolate pre3_saliva, whole genome shotgun sequencing... | isolation source: mouth | host: Homo sapiens | place: USA: California | reverse complement strand
ATCATAATATCCAAAAACATTAGGATTTACTATTGATTTTGCAACTTTTCCTCTTCCTGAAAAAATAGAATCAATAATAACAGAATATGCAACAGCAAAATCAAACCAAGCAGTAGAAGAGAAAAAAACAAAGGTAAATAATTTATTAAATCAAATATATTATACAATTCCTAAAAACGTAAAATTAATAGAAATTAAATCAGTAGAAGATACATCAGCAGAAGAAAATAAAACACAAAAATTCACAATAATTGTTCAATCAGAAGATAAAGTAGCAATAGAAAAATTTAAAAAAGATTTAGAAAATAGTACTGTTTTAAAGAATGTAAAAATGTCAGAGATTGATTTGAATTCAAAAACAAAACAAGGCTCAATAGAAGTTGAGATAAAGTAATTACGGAGGAAAAATGAAGAAAATACTAGTAATATTTATATTCTTAGTATTTGTGGTACTAATTGGAATTTCATTAAAATTTGGAATATCAATAGGAAATTTTAGAATAGCAAGTATAGAAGAAACAATTAAATCATATAGTGAATTAGAAAATAAAATTGACAAAGCAAATGACGAAACAAGAGATTATCAAGAATTAGTATCAAAAATAAATGCAAATGAAAAATTAATTTCAACAGTAAAACAAGAATATACAGAAACATTAAAAGAAGCCAAGAAAAATAATTCGACAAAATTAAAAACATATACAAAAGAATATGCTTGGAGCAAAATTGAAGAAAGCGCAAAAAAACATGGCGTAAATTTAAAAATGAGTATAGAGGATTATACTGATATTTCAAAGAACCTTGACATTACAGTGACTGGACCATATTTAGGAATTGCTAATTTTATGTATGATATTGAAAACAATTTTAAAGTATCAAATTTTAACATGAAAAAAGATGAAGCTAAATTTCAAATAAGAAATATAAAAATATTAGAAGAGAAATAAGGAGAATGTAATGCAGAAAAATACGCTAAAAAGTATTTTTTTATCACTTATTATAATCATATTATTTATAATAATACTAATTGTTATAAAAGAACAATTCTTTCCAATGAATAAAATCATACCAACAAAGGTAAAAGAATATATACCAAAGCAAACAATAATGAAAAATGAAAATACAAGTGAAGAAAATATATACGAAGTAAATAATTCGGATTTAACAATATATAAACAAAGTAAAAATTATAATAAAGAAAGACCGGATCCATTTGAAATAAATACTGAAGTAAAAACAGAAGAAAAAAATACTGATAAAAAAACAACTTTACAAACAAAAACTAATAATGATAAAATAAACATGAATAAAACAAATACATCAAATAAAAAAGTTGTAACAAGCAGTGTAAAAACAAATTAATATACAAAGGAGAATCAATATGAAAAATAAGGAAAGTGGAGTAACTCTAATCGTTTTAGTAATTTCAATTATTGTACTATTATTAATTGCAGGTAACACCAAGGAATAAGTGTTGTAGTAACAAATAAAGTAAATACAACAAATACAACAAACACAACAAATACAACAAATAACTAAGAATATAATTCCTAGTCAACTAATAAAAGAAGGTTACCTGAAATTTGAAGTGAACTTAAAATAAATCTAAAAGTTTTAAGTATGGGCACGAAGAATTATAAAGGTAACTTTTTTTAGAAGTAGGAGAAATAAGAAATATGAATATATTTTTATATACGATTTTATTTATAATAGGAGCATTCTGCGGAAGTTTTGCTGAATTAACAGCATATAGAATGCCTTTAAAAATATCGTGGAAGAAAAAAGCATTTTGCGAAAATTGCAATAAAGCACTATCAATATATGATCAGATACCAATTTTGAGTTATATTATGTTAAAAGGTAAATGTAGATATTGCAAAAATAAGATAAGTAAAAGCAAAATAATTACAGAAATAATATTCGGAATTGCATTTATATTTTTAGGGTTATTCTATAATTTAAATGTAAATACTATAAATATAATAAAAATCTTAGAAATAATATTAGGAGGAATGTATATAACATTCTTAGCAATAATAATTTTAATAGATTTAAAACATAGAAATTTAAATGATCAAAGTATAATATTTGGAATAATTATAAGTATCTTAAATATCATATTTAAATATGTACATGATAAAGAATTTAGACCAAGTCAAATAATAGTATATATGTTAATATTTATAGTAATAGCACTAATTAGCACATTGTTTTCAAAGAAGAAGAATAGACATCAATATTTATTTAATAACATTTTTTTAATCTTAATAATGAATTTCTTTGTAACTGAAATAACGATGATATTAACAATTTCAACAACGCTATTAATAATTGGATTCAAAACAATTCTAATGAAAATTTATAAGAAATCTACAAATGAAAAAATTCCAATTAGCGCATACATTGGAATATCTAATTATATAATATTATTGATTATATACATAATAGAAAATTTTAGATAATGGAGAACAAATGAAGATAGGGATAGATATAGGAGGAAGCCACATCGGAGTAGGATTTGTGAAAGATGATGGCAAATTAATATCACAAAAGTCAATTGATATTGATATAGCAAAATTGGAAACAGAAATTAAAATAAAAAATTTTATTTTAGAATCAATTTATAAAATGATTTCAGATTTATTAAAAAAGCAAAATTTAACAATCAAGTCAATTGAAAAAATAGGAATTGCGGCACCAGGAAATCCCAGCAAAACTGAATTAAGAAATTTAGTAAATTTAAGGATAAAAAGTTTTGATATAGGAAAAATTCTGAAAGAAAAATATCATTGCCCAGTATCAATAAAAAATGATGGAAAATGTGCAGGAATTGCTGAAAAACAATTTGGAGCATTAAAAGACTATAATGATGCAGTATTTCTATGTATAGGAACAGGAGTAGGAAGCGCCGTATTTCTACAAGGAAAATTACTAGAGCCAACAAATAATTCTGGGTTTGAATTGGGACATATTGTAATTGAAAAAGGAGGAAATTATTGCAATTGTGGAAACTATGGATGTTTTGAAACATATGCATCAATGAAAAGATTTAAAGAAAAGGTAAAAAAAGAATTAGTGTTGCCAAAAGATATGAAATCAGAAGAAATTCAAAAATATATTAGAGATAATATTGATCACAAACACATAAAGGCACTAGTAGATGAATATATAGATTACTTAGGATGTGGAATAGCAAACATTGTAAATATATTTGAGCCAGAAGCAATCGCAATTGGAGGAAGTTTTGTGTATTATCAAGATATATTTATTCCAAAATTGCAAGAAAAATTGAAAGAATATAGATTTAATAAAGAAAGCAAAATAGATATAATATGTGCAAAATTAATGAATGAAGCAGGAATTATTGGAGCAACAGAAATATAAAAAAAGAGACCTAAAGTAAAACATACATACTTTAGGTCTTTTAATGTAAATCAAAAGAAGGATTAACAGATTCGTCAGGAATAATAACATCAAGATTATTATTTTTTGAGCTAGCTAAAGAGCTAAGTTCAAAAGGCAAATAATCAGAAGTTTTTGAAAATTTCTTTACATCAGAATTTGAACCTTTTACAATTTCAAAATTTTTAAATACTTTATCAGGCAAAGCAATCACCTCCAAATTTAATGGAATTATATATATAATAATAAGTACAATCAATAAATAAACGAAAATGAAATGAAAAAGAAATATAAAAAACGATAATAGGAAAAAAATAGAAATTACCTTAAAGCAACAAAAGGGACAATTCTTGAAAATAAAGACTTATTATGTTATAATTTTCGCATAATATCAGATAAGGGGAAAAATGTTGGAAAAAGAACAAGCAAAGGGAATAATTGAAGCGTTATTATTTGCAACAGCAAGGATAATTAAGATAACAGAATTACAATCAATATTAGAAATGACTGAAGATCAAGTAAAACAAATAATTAACGAAATGAATGAAGATTATAAAAATCCAAAACATGGATTTGAAATAATCATTATTAATGATGGCTATCAATTAACAACTAAAAGTAAATATTATGAATATCTATATCCAGCATTTGATAAAAGAATAGAACCAAAATTATCACAAGCAGCACTAGAGACGCTTGCAATAATTGCATATAATAAAAAAGCAACTAAGTTTGATATAGAAACAATAAGAGGGGTTGATTCGAGCGCAACAATTTATAAACTACAAGAATATAATTTGATTGAACAAGCTGGAAAATCTGATTTGCCAGGAAAACCAATGTTGTATAAAACAACAGAAGAATTCTTAAAAAAGTTTGGAATGAAATCATTGGAAGATTTGCCAGATTTGCCAAGATTTAAAATGGATTCAAATCAACAAATAGTAATAGACGATTTAGTTGAAGAAATTGAAAAAAACAATGAGGCTCCATCCCCCGATATGCCCGAAATAAATGCAAACTTAAATAAAATTGATGAAAAAGAAATTAATGGAGAAGAAGATAATGGGTAAAAATAAAGATGAATTTGTAAAAGATATAACAAACATAGAAGATGATTTTGCACAATGGTACACAGATATTGTAATAAAAGCAGAATTGTGCGATTACACAAAAGTAAAAGGATTTATAGCATATAGACCTTATGGATATGCAATTTGGGAAAATATTCAACAAATTGCAGACAAAATGTTTAAAAGACAAGGCATAAGAAATGTATCAATGCCATCATTAATACCAGAAAGTTTATTAAACAAAGAAAAAGATCATGTTGAAGGATTTGCACCAGAAGTAGCATGGGTAACTAAAGGTGGTCAAAAAGAATTAGAAGAAAAATTAATAGTAAGACCAACATCAGAAACAATCTTTTGTGATATGTATTCAAAATGGTTAAACTCATGGAGGGATTTACCATTCCTATATAATCAATGGTGCAATGTGCTTAGATGGGAAAAAGAAACTAAGCCAATTCTTAGATCAAGAGAGTTTATGTGGCAAGAAGGACATACAATACATGAAACCGCAAAAGAAGCCGAAGAATTTACACAAAGAATGCTAGATGTTTACGCAACAATAATTGAAAAATATCTATCAATTCCAGTAATCAAAGGCAAAAAAACTGAGTCAGAAAAGTTCGCAGGAGCAGATTCTACATACACAGTAGAAACAATGATGCATGATGGAAGAGCACTTCAAGCAGGAACATCACATTATTTTGGACAAAATTTCACAATCCCATTTGATATTAAATTCACAAACAGAAATGCTGAGCAAGAATACGCATATCAAACATCATGGGGAATATCAACAAGATTAATAGGTGCAATAATAATGGCACATGGAGATAACCGAGGATTAAAATTACCACCAGCAGTAGCACCAACACAAGTAATAATAGTACCAATAAAGCAAGAAAATGAAGAGGTTCAAAAAGTTGTAAAATCATTATATGAACAATTACGAGAAAGTGATATAAGAGTTGATATAGATAATAGAGATAACTACACACCAGGATATAAATTCAATTATTGGGAAATGAAAGGCGTTCCAGTTAGAATTGAAGTTGGACCAAGGGATATTGAAAATAATCAATGTGTTATAACAAGAAGGGACAACTTTGAAAAACAAGTTGTTTCAATAGACGGAATTAATGACACGATAAAAGAGTTAATGGAAGAAATACAAGTAAACATGTTCAATATAGTAAAAGAGAATATGGCAAACAAAACAACATCTGCAAAAAGTTTGGAAGAATTCAAAGAACAAATGGAAGCAAATCAAGGATTTATCAAAACAATGTGGTGCGGAGATGAAGAATGCGAAGAAAAAATCAAAGCGGAAACAGGAGCAAAATCAAGATGCATGCCATTTGAACAAGAACATATAGACGATAAATGCGCGATTTGTGGAAAACCAGCAACAAAAATGGTTATTTGGGGAAGACAATATTAATATGAGAATAAGATTTAAACCTTGGGCAAGGGAAGAATTAGAAACAAGCCCATTTTACATAGATAATCCAAAAGAATATAAAAACAAATGGAAGACAGCATTTGAAAATGATAATGAATTAAGACTTGAATTAGGATGTGGAAAAGGAAATTTTGTAAGTCAATCATCAATTGAAAATCCAAATATTAATTATATAGCAGTAGACTTAATTGATGCTATGCTAGGAATGGCTAAAAGAAATATCGAAGTAGCTTATGGAATTAGAAAATCAACTGATAAAGAAGAAATTGAAAATGAAATAGAAAAACAAAAAGTAGTAAAAAACATCAAGCTTGTAAGATTTGATATTTCAAATATTTCAGAAATATTAGGATCAGATGATGAAATAAAGCGTATTTATATAAATTTTTGTAATCCATGGCCAAAAGGCAAACATCATAAAAAGAGATTAACTTTTGATAGAAATTTAATAGCATATAAAAATTTTTTAAAAGGTGAAATATATTTTAAAACAGATGATGATGAATTATTTAACGCAAGCTTAGAGTATTTTGCAAATGCAGGATATGAAATAATAAGTAAAACATATGATTTGCATGCAGAAGAAAATTTTTGGAAAGATCAAAGAAATGTAGAGACTGAGCATGAAAAGATGTTTACGACAGAAGGTATAAAAATAAAAGCTTTAATAGCAAAACCAAAATAGAAAAGAAATCGAGATATTAGATGTATCTCGATTTTTTTGTATTAAAATATAATTTATTGAATTTATTTTGAATATAGTTTTCATTGACAATGTTAAAACAAAGAAATATCATAATGGTAAATAATACCAAATGGAAGTAAAAGATATGATTAGTAAAATAAATACATTAGGGTTGGAAGGAATAGACCCAGTAAAGATAGAAACAGAGGTAGATATATCATCAGGATTTCCTCGTTTTGAAATAATAGGACTGCCGGATTCAAGTATCAAAGAAGCAAAACATCGTGTAAAAACGGCAATCCAAAACTCAGGAATCAAATTACAATCTAAGAGAATAATAATAAATTTATCACCAGCAGAAATTAAAAAAGTTGGATCACACTACGATTTATCCATAGCAATAGGAATATTAAAAAGTAGTAATATTTTGAAAGAAAGCAGGGATTTATCTAAAATTGCTTTTATAGGAGAGTTATCACTTGATGGAAAGTTGAAAAGGACAAAGGGGATTTTACCTCTTTGCTTAGAGGCTAAAAAAAGCAAAATAGAAACAATAATAATACCACATGAAAATTTAGATATGATATCAATAATCGATGATACTGAAATATTAGGAGCAAAAGATTTAAATGAAGTAATAAAATATTTATACTCCAAGATTGATTTAGAAAGAAAGAGAGCAAATATCGCAGAAATTTTATCCAACAATCAAGAAGAATACTTAGATTTTGCAGATGTTAAAGGCCAACAGGAAGCCAAAAGAGCATTGGAAATTGCTGTTGCAGGGAATCATAGTTGCATGATAATAGGACCTCCAGGTAATGGAAAAACCATGCTAGCAAAGAGAATATTATCTATAATGCCAAAATTAAATTATCAAGAAATTTTAGAAATTAATAAAATTAATAATTTAGTAGAAAATCAAGAAAAAATAAAGGTGACAAGACCATTCATAAATCCACATTATTCAATAACAAAAACAGGGTTGATAGGAGGTGGAAATAATCCAAAGCCAGGAGCAATTACATTAGCACACAATGGAATTTTATTTTTAGATGAGTTATTAGAATTTGATAAAAAAACATTAGAAGCCTTAAGAAATCCAATAGAAGATAAGGAAATATTAATAACTAGAAATAGTAATAAAGTTAGATATCCATGCAACACATTATTGATATTAGCAACAAATCCATGCAAATGTGGATATAGAGGAACAAATATCAAGGAATGTAAATGCAGTAGTTTAGAAAGAAAGCAATATACATCCAAATTAAGTGGTCCAATAATAGACAGAATCGATATAACAATCGAGTGCAGTAATATTGAATATAACAATTTGAAAGAGAATAAAAGTGAAGCCTCTAAAACAATTAAAAAAAGAGTAGAAAATGCCAGATTAATACAAGCTGAGCGCTATAAAAATGAAAATATAAAGACAAACTCAGAATTAGAAGAACGAAATATTAAGAAATATTGCAAGATAGATGAAGTAGCAGAAGAAGTCTTAAAACAAACTTTCAAAAAATTTAATTTAAGTATAAGATCTTATTTCAAAATACTAAGAATTGCAAGAACAATTGCCGATTTAGAAGAAAGTTTTAATATACGAAAAGAACACATTATGGAAGCCATAAAATATAAAACAAATATATATAAATACATGGAAGGAGAGTAAATGTCAGAAAATAAAATTTTTGGATATGACGTAATAAAGATAGAGCAATCGGATTCGGATTTCCCTGAAAGGCTAAAAAATATTCCAAGCAAGCCCAAAGTATTATATGCTGTCGGAAATATTAAATTGTTGAACAAAAAGGAAATAGTAGCAATTGTAGGAACAAGAGATGCTGATAAATATGGAGTAGAAATAACAAAACGATTTTCAAAAGCATTATCAGAAAATAATATATGTATAATTAGTGGATTAGCTAGAGGAATAGACACGATAGCACATTTAAATTCATTATCCAATAAAGGCAGGACAATAGCAGTATTAGCATCAGGATTTAATCATATTTATCCAAATGAAAATAAAATACTAGTTGAGAAAATTCTGCAAAATAATGGATTGATCATAAGCGAATATCCTCCAGATCAAGAAATTGATATGAGCAAATTTAGACACCGAAATAGGATAATAAGTGGGATGTCATTAGGTGTTTTGGTAGTAGAAGCTAGATTAAACAGTGGAAGCATGATAACAGCTAACTTAGCTATAAAGCAATCAAAACCTGTATTTTGCATACCTGGAAATTTAACTGATCCATTAAGCTTAGGATGTAATAAATTAATATCAAATGGTGCAAATTTAGTAATATCTCCATTGGATGTTATGAACTATATAGGAATAGAAGAACAAGAGGCAGAAATAAATAGTAAATACAAAGATATTTACTATGCCATAGGTAATATTCCTTCAACAGTGGATGAGATAATAGAAAGAAGCGGAAAAACGGTTGCGGAAGTAAATACAACATTAGTGATGCTCGAATTAGAAGATAAAGTTATAAACCTTCCTGGTGGGAGATATGTTATAAAATACAAAATGAAAGAAGATGTTAAAAATGTTTTATAAGAAAACACTTGGGCAAGAAGGGGAAAAAACAGCAATAAAATATTTGCAAAGATTGGGATATACAATAATTGAACAAAATTTTAGGTGCAAGTCTGGAGAAATAGATATAATTGCAAAAGAGGATAATCAAATAATTTTTATAGAAGTTAAAACTAGAACAAGTAATCGATATGGTGAACCAATAGAAGCCGTAAATAGAATAAAGCAAAAACATATAGTATTAACTGCATCCTACTATGTATTTTTAAATCATTTAAATGAATCAAACATCAGGTTTGATGTAATAGAAGTTTTAAAAAAAGATAAGATATATGTAAGACATATAAGAAATTGTGAAATGCTTGCATTAGTATAGAAATAATAATAAAATACCATTAAATATCATAATTTAGTTACAAAAAGGACAAAAATTGAAATTATAATGTAACAAATATAATAAATATAAGGAGAATTATATGAAGGATAAAATGATATTAATAGTGGATGATGAATCTAGAATTAGAAAGCTTATAAAAGATTTTATAGAACAAGAAGAATATTCTGTGTTAGAAGCAGCAGACGGAGAAGAAGCGGTAGAGCAATTTGAATCAAACATAAATAAAGTGAAATTAGTAATATTGGACGTAATGATGCCAAAACAAGATGGGTGGTCAGCACTTAGACAAATTCGTCAAATATCGAATGTGCCAGTAATCATGTTAACAGCTAGATCAGAAGAGCAAGATGAATTATTCGGATATGAATTAGGAGTTGATGAATATGTATCAAAACCATTCAGTCCAAAAATATTAATTGCCAAAATAAAAGCAATACTTCAAAGAACTTCACCAAAAGAAATTGAAAAGAAAAATTATGATGGAATTGAAATTGATACAGAGGGAAGAAACATCACGGTAGATGGAAAGCAAATTGAATTAAGCTTAAGAGAATATGAACTACTAAAATATTTATTAGATAATGAAAATGTTGCACTATCAAGAGATAAGATTTTAAATAATGTATGGAATTATGATTATTATGGTGATTCAAGAACTATAGATAGCCATATAAAGAAAATAAGCAAAGAAATTTGAAATGCAGGAAGAAGTAAAAACATTAAGATTTAAACTATATGCATTTTTATGCTCATTTACAATAGCAATAATACTATGTTTAGTTTTATTAAATAATTTGATTTCGGAAAATGTTTATTATTTTACTAAAACGCATAATTTAAGAAATATTGTTGATACAATAAATAGTTATTATGAAGATGAAGAATTAACAGAATATGAAAGAAATAAAAAAATTAGAGAAATAGAAACCTTGAACTATATAGATATATATATAGAAGGATCAAGAGGATTAATAAAATATACATCCAACGACAAGATTTCAGAGGAAGTTAAGCAAGATAAAAAAACACTTTTTGCAAAATCAGTTCAAGAAGTAAATGGAATAAAATTAAAAGAAGTTTCAAGCAAATATAAAAATGGATATGTATTAGCAGAATCCGAGTTAAGAAATGGAGATATAATATATATCAAAATACAAATGGAACCAATAAAAGAAAATATTAAAGTAGCAAATGAAACTATTGGAATTATTGGAATTATTTTGGTAATCCTTTCAGCTATAGGATCATCAGTTTTCTCAAAAAAGATAGTACAACCAATTAATCAAATTCAAAAAATAACAGGAAAGATGGTAAAGCTTGATTTTAGTGAAAAATTTGATGAAAGGATAAACTATAGTGAAATAAGGGAAATTGGACATAACATAAATGTAATGTCTGATAAACTTGAAAGGACAATTGAACAATTAAGAGCAAACAATAATGAATTAGAAAGAAAAGTTGAAGAAAAATTAAAAGTTGATGAAATGAGAAAACAATTCATTTCAGATGTTTCACATGAACTAAAAACACCAATAGCTTTAATACAAGGATATTCTGAAGGATTAATAGACAATGTTAATAAAGACGAAGAATCAAGAATTTTTTATGCTGAAGTAATCCGTGATGAAGCTAAGAAAATGGATGAATTGGTTAAAAAATTGTTAGAATTGATGAAGTTGGAATATAAAGAAAGAAAATTCCATGATACAAAATTTGATTTAACCAAACTAATAAATAATGAAATCAGAAGAGAAACAGTAGTACTAGAAGAAAAAAATATAAGCATTGATTTTGATTCAGATGAAGTGAACATGGTTTATGCAGACGAAGATTGTGTAGAGCAAATAATAAGTAATTTCTTTACAAATGCTATAAAAAATTGTGATGAAAAAAATGGTGAAAAGAAAATTACAATAAGAACTGAAAGAGTAAATGATAAAATTAGATTATATGTATATAATACAGGAAATAATATACCAAAAGAAATTCTAAAAAAGATTTGGGGAAGATTCTATAAAGCTGATACTGCTAGAACTCGTGAAAATGGTGGAACAGGAATCGGATTAGCTTTAATAAAAGCAATTATGAATAATTATGACAATAAATATGGTGTTAAAAATTTCCCTAATGGAGTAGAATTTTATTGCGATATAAATGCAGCTGATACAAATAAAAAGGAGTAATATGAATAATAAGATTATAATTACCGTATTAATAATCGCAGCAATAATGCTGATAATGGAAGCAAGTCTTCTGTTATCAGCATTATTTTTATTTGCGAAAAATGAAAAAGAAAGCAACAATATATCAAAAAAGCATGAAATTATAGAGAATAATAAGAAAAGTAGTATTAATAAAGAAAATAAAGAGGAAATAAGAATATGGAATATAGAATTTCCAACATTAAATATTAAAGGAAGCATTAAAGAAGGCTGGGATAATGATACAATCAACAGTACTATAGGACATATGAAGTCAAATAAAAAAATAGACGAACTAGTTGTTTTAAAATCACTTATAAACGAAGAGAATAAATATTTTGAAAGGATAGACGAACTAAAAATAGGAGATCAAATAATTTACCAATACAATGATAAAATCAATAAATATATCATTGTCGAAAATAAAATTGTAGCAAATGAAAAGGAAAGAATTAAGCAAGCAAATAATGAACAAATAATGTTATTAACAAATGTAAAAGATTTACCAAAAGTTTCAAGATGTGTAATAGGACAAATAATAAATTAATTATCATTTTAAATAGTAAAGTAAATTGACATTAAAGCACTCAAAATATATAATTGAAGCGAGATTATATGTGGTGGAGGAAGAGATGGCAAATAATAAAAATAATGGAATCAATAAAAATGTATTAATTCTAGTAATAGCATTATTTATAATAGGAATTATATTTATAATAAACAATATTGGGAACAGTAAATACAATTACTCAATAGAAACAATCAATAACGAAGATATTAAATATTATGTATATGAAGTTAATGGATTATTTGGAGTTATTGATAAAGATGGAAATAATATAATAGAAGCGAAGTACGCCAAAATAGACATTCCAAACCCTAAAAAAGATTTCTTCATTATAAAAGAAAAAGAAGACTCAAAAAACAATAAGGTTATAAATGCAAAAGGAGAACAACAATTAAGTTCTTATGAAGATGTTTCAGCAATTGAGTTAGATAAAACAATTAGTTCAATACCTTATGAGAAAACAGTATTAAGATACAAGAGCAAAAATAGCTACGGATTAATAGATTTTAACGGTAAGAAAATAACAAATGCAGATTATGAAGATATCCAAAAAGTTGATTTTAGAGAAGGAACATTAAAAATAAAATCAAAAGGCAAATATGGAATTATAAATATAAAAGGAACTGTTATATTAAAACCAATTTATGATGATGTAAATGCAGATGGATATTATAGTGATAAAGACGGATACAAAAATGATGGATTTATTATAAGAACAAAAACAGATAACGGATATAAATATGGATATACAACATCAAAAGGAAAAATTATAATAGAACCAATTTATACACAATTATCAAGAATAAATGAAATATCAGATAATAAAAATGCATACCTAATAACATCAGTTAATGGAAAATATGGAATAAGTAAAAACAAAAAACAATTATTAAAAAATGAATATGAAGATATAAACTATAATACATTGAATCAATTATTCATATGTAGAAAGCAACAAGCAAAAGGTGTATATAATTTAGATGGTAAAGCAGTTGTTCCAATGAATTATGATGAAATAACAATAGGCGGAATATACATAAACGCAATAAAAGGAAATCAATCATTAACATTTGATGCAAAAGGAAATAAGATTGAAACTAAATTTATTAGTTTACTAAAAGCAACAGATAAATATTCAATAATAATAGATCAAAATAATAATTACAACATTGTAGACAATAACAACAATCTAATGTTAAAAGAAAATTATGCATACATTGAATATTATAAAGATGATTATTTCATTGTTACTAAAAACGGTTATACAGGAATAATAAATTCAACTGGGGCAATAATTGTTCCAATTGAGTACAGTACAATTTCGAAAATAGATAAAACAAATATATTAGAAGCTACAAAAATTAAAAATAATCAAATAGATTTAATAGACACAAATGCTAAAGTAGTTAGAGGTCTAGAAAACGCACAAATGTCAATAGCTGATAACTATATAAAATTAGAGTCAGATAAATTTATAAATTACTATACGCTAGAAGCAAAACAAACAAATTATAAAGAATTATTCCCAAATAATAAATTATATGCATACACACAAAATGGAAAATGGGGATTTACTGATAAAACAAACCAAGTAATTGTCCCAGCTAGATATGAAGCGGTAACAGAACAAAATGGAAACACAGTTGGATTTAAGCAAAATGGCAAATGGGGCATAATGGATACATCAGGAAATATAATTGTCCAACCAATATATACAATAACATCATCAAAAATAAAATTTTTAGGAAAATATTATCTAGTATCTGATAATATAGGACTTTCTATTTATTCAGGTGATATTGTAGAAGAATAGAAATAAGAGGAAGAAATGATTAATAATAAAGTAAAAGAAATAATTACCAAAGCAGAAAATGGATTAAAAGAACAATTTGCAATAATTGATGATATATGTGAATATAACTCAGATAAAGTATTGTCCGCATTCCAAAAACATCAAGTATCGGAAATACATTTCAATGAAACAACAGGATATGGTTATGGAGATTTAGGAAGAGAAGTTATCGAAAAAATTTATGCAGATATTTTTAATACAGAAGATGCCTTAGTAAGAGGTCAATTCATTTCAGCGTCACATGCACTAACAGTAACATTATTTGGATTACTTCGTCCAAATGATATAATGTTAAGCATATCTGGAAAACCTTATGATACATTGGATTCAGTAATAGGATTAACCGAAAATAATAGTTCATTGAAGTCATTTGGAATAAAATACGAACAAATTGATTTAATAGATAATGATTTAGTAGTTTCTAGATATGCA
>QWCT01001116.1_pt1 | contig 14624 bp, 9 predicted proteins | sample 1972681 | NCBI WGS metagenome assembly QWCT01 (sample SAMN09866701, study PRJNA288562) | Human oral metagenome isolate pre3_saliva, whole genome shotgun sequencing... | isolation source: mouth | host: Homo sapiens | place: USA: California | reverse complement strand
AGCAAAGTGAGCAGTGGTTAACAAAACCACTGCTCAGTCAGGCGAAGCTAGCGAGAGCGTGCCCAAGTTCAGACCTATATTGCTTAGAAAATTATTTTACTTTTTTCACAGCCCCTTTTTTTATTCCGAGATTCTTAGTGCTGAGTCTTATATCTATTTTTTTCTTTGCCGATATTGTTTTAGATGTTCGTTATTATCATGTTCATGATAGAAGAGGAAGGAAGAAAATGGTAATTCATATTCAAGATTTTGCAGGAAAAGAGCAATTTCAATCCATGCTTTGTGACTGGGCGCTGGCCACAGGATTGGAGGCAATGGTGCAGTCGCAGGATACGAAAGTCACGTATTTTGCTAATGCCGAAAAAAAAGAGCCAGGGAAGGCCGATGCTTTGGAACGCAGATCCCAGGAATTTGGCTCTTCTTCTATTCAGGCTGACCTTCAATACGAAGGAGAAAAGATTGCTACGATTTACCTGAAAAAGGGATTGTGTGACGATTCGGAAAAAGAGAAGGCGGCATTAAAGCTCTTGGTCTTCAGCATGGAGCAGTTTATGCTGGCGGATTGCAGTGAACTTCGATTCCGTGAATTTGCGGATAAATTATCTGACGGAATTAAAGAGACACAGAACCTGGTAAAAGATATTCGAAAGAGCACCAATGATTTAAAGAGCATTCAGAGCAGACAGAAGATTCTCGCTTTAAATGCCAATATTGAAGCAGCAAGAGCCGGAGAACACGGCAAGGGATTCGGCGTGGTTGCGGATGAGGTAGGAAGACTTTCCGACAGCAGCTCTGCAGTGAATGAGAAGATTTCCGCGGTGGTAAAGCGTATTTCCGAGGTGGTTATCAGCTTAAGCGGTGAAGAGATTGAAGAACAGGCATAAAAGTCGGTGCCATGAAGATAGAAGGAAAGGCTACAAAAAAGCATAACTGCTTGGGAAGTACAGGCTTACAAACGGGCATAACAGAGTAAAAAGTACAGACTTGGAAGTCGAACTTTTCAAACTGAGAATAAAAAGAGGGGCCATGAAATTTCATGGTCCCTCTTCTTTGTCCGCTTTAGCAGGGGGGACTGGCTAAAGGGATATTCGAATATTCGGGATTTTCACTTTTTATTTACCGTCCCGGAATGCGAACGGACCAAAGCGGGCCTCCCGCGTCATAATTCTGTTTCAGTTCTCGCATAATCTGTGCCGGATCCCAATCCTTTTGTGAGTTGGGATAACTGTTCGGGTCGGCAATGGATATACTTCCGTTGGCATTTTGCTTTGTAATGATGATAAAATGCCCTCCGTTTGTCAGTGCACCCTTTCCCATCAGTGCCACAAGAATATGCCCGTTGTTTAATAGATTTGCGATGTTTGCAGGGCTTCTATCCTGTACGCTGTCTACAACAAGGTCAAAGGCGGAGAGTACCGCCGGGATATAGTCGTGGTAGGAACCGCTCTTAGGGGCAAAATAGCCGTAAGCCGCGGACCAATTGGACATTTCCTTCGGGGTAATGCTTCCATTTACATTTCCGAAGGCGGAAACAATCATAGCTGCTGTAGTCGGACCGCAACCGTATTTACTGATGCTGTCCTGTCCTCCATAGAGATAGCTGGCCCAGTGACTGTCATGCTGGTTATAGTAGGGCATGGGACCCAAAGCTGTATCCAGATAGACATTGTAGTCATTGAATGTAGAAGTACCGTAGTAATTCTCAAAGGGATCCGATTTTACGGGAAGGGTAGACGTTTTTTGTGCATCCTCTGCAGCTTCTTGCGCTGTTTGCGGAGTATTTAAGTCTATTATCGCTAAAGTCTCCGTTTCTGCTATGCTACTTGTTTCCGGAGGGGTTTCCGCTTCGGTTCGACTTTCTTCCGTGCTTTCCGTCTCGGTCTCCGATTCCGCTTCGGAAGAGTTAAGCTCGACTACAGGAAGCATCTCCGAGTCGGAGGCAAGTTTTTCTTTGGCTTCTTCCTCTTCGGATATCTCCGTTCCGTCTCCGTAATAGACAAGTCGGTCACCGCGATCCTGCTCTTCGTATAGCAACTCCTGAAAATCTAAATAGGGAGCCCGGCTCTTTGTCTTGTTCTCGTGTAGAGGGATTGTTTTTACCGTCTTGAAACTGTCTTTATATCCCTCATAAGCAATTGCGGAAAAGCTGACAGTCATTACAGAAAGAGATGCCATCGCTAAAACTCCCAGATGTTGGGCAGACCCCATGGCTATTTTTTGTAAAACTGCCTTTATTATTCCCATATTTTGCTCCTAAACCAATCAGAAAAAGATAAAGAGGTTGATCCATATGATAGATAATCTACATACGCTTTTAATATCGACAAAGGAGAAAAGAAAGATAAGACAAAATCGAACAGCATAGAATAAAAATAATGGATAAAAAGAGATAAAAGAAAAAGGAGCTGATAGAGCTTTTGAGAGCTGTTTGTTAAGCATAGAAAAAGGAGCTTTAGCCTTCTGCCGCTCCTTCCTTCATGGCGTTTATTAATAAGCTTGCAATTTCGTTGAGGTTTCCCTGCTTATCCACAGCACCGAGTTTATAGGCCTCCATGGGCATTCCGTAAACAATGGAGCTTTTCTGATCCTGTCCCAAGGTAAAGGCTCCTTTTTCGTGCATAGCAAGCAGTCCGTTTGCCCCGTCTTTTCCCATACCGGTCAGAATGATACCGATGGCATTATGCCCGCAATTTTCGGCTACGGAGGTAAAGAGGTAATCAATCGAAGGACAGTGTCCGGAAACCTTTTCGCCTTCCTTACACTCTACTTTTAGTCCTTGGACGTCCCGAACAACTTTCATCTGCAGCCCTCCGGGCGCAATGAGGCAGAGTCCCGGATACAGCCGGTCCTGATCCTTTCCTTCCCGTACCTCCATCTTGCAGAGCTTATCCAGTCTTTCGGCATACATCTGTGTAAAAACGGGAGGCATATGTTGTGTAATGACTATGGGAGGGAGATTAGCAGGCAACTTTTCCAGAATCGAAAGAAGAGCTTCCGTTCCTCCTGTGGAAGCCCCCATGGCAATAATCTGGATGTGATTCTTTGAAAAAAATGTTTTCATTTTTGCCCCTCGACTATTCTTCTCTCCGATAGATAGCCGGTTTAATATATTTATAAGGACAGCTTTGCTTGGTCAATCCTTCGGAGTGACCAATGAAAAGATATCCCCCCGGATAAGTTGCATCATAAAAACGTTTCACTAAAGCATCTTTTGTTACTTGGTCAAAATAAATCATTACATTTCGACAGAAGATAAGGTCAAAGTTTCGTTTAAAGTGAATGGGTTCCATCAGATTAAAGGGGCGGAAAATCACATTGTTTCTTAGCTCTTTACTGACCGTATAGCTTTCGTCCTTTTGCTGAATAAAGTACTTGTTTTTCCATGCCTTAGGAAGTTTTTCCAGACTTTCCGCGGGATAAGAGGGATTAATCGCTTTGTTCAGTACATTATGGGAGATATCCGTTGCGAGCATCCTGGTATCCCATTTTCCGGGAAGCTTTCCAAAGAATTCCAGAAGATACATGGAAATATTGTAGGGCTCTTCTCCCGAAGAACAGCCTGCGCTCCAGATAGAAAGGACCTTGTCCTTTTCATGTTTTTTGGCAAGCTCCGGAAGAACCACCTTTTCCAAATAATCAAAGTGGGATTCTTCTCTCATAAAATAGGTGTAGTTCGTAGTGAGCTTGTTTAAAAGCGTGGTCAGCATGTCTTGATTTTCTTTTGAGAGAATGTCGTTTACATAGCTGTGAAACTCTCCATACCCCGATTTTTCCAAAATGCTGGAAAGGCGGCTAACAATCAAAGGCTTTTTCTTTCGTAAGTCAATGCCGAATTTTTCCTGCATATAGGTATAGAGTCGTTTAAAGTCTTCGTCTGATAAATCATACATGAAAGAACCCCTTATACAGCCTCGGAAGAGGACTGTACCAAAGCCTCCGCATCAAAGGACATGGCCACCTCTCCGGAATCCAGAGTAATCATGCCGTTGCATAGTTTCTGTCTGTTACGGAGCGGAATGGACTGCACTTCATCCGGATCGATATCGATAACCTGTCGTACTCTGTCCACAATAATGCCGATAGGAATGGATTCAATATTTAAGACAATAATACAGGTCTTTGAAGTATATTCTTCTGCCTCTCTGTCCATCAGTAACCGGATATCAATGACAGGTAAAATAGAACCTCTCAGGTTGATGATTCCCTTTACATAGTGAGGAACCATGGGGAGAGCAGTGATACTGTGATCATTGATAATCTCAATGACATAGCTTGTGCTCATATACATGACAAGCCCTGCGGATTCGAAGGTAAGACAGCGTTCTGCGTCATTTGTTTCCTGTTCTTCTATTTTTTCGTCTTCAAAAAACTCATCCATAAACTCTTCTGCCATACTTCCCTCCTTATTCATTTTCAATAGCTTGAGAGTACAAGCCTAAGACATCTAAAATGATACATATATTTCCGTCTCCGAGAATGGAGCAGCCATTGATTCCGTTTGCCTTTAGATCAAAGGCGTTAAAGTAAGCGGGAAGCGGCTTTACAACAACCTGCTGTTCTCCGATTAAGTCATCAACAAAGAGACAACATGACTTGTCGTTTGCTTCTACCCAGATGAGAACGCCGTCTGCAAGGTCGGTGTATTTTCCTTCTATGCCGTAGAAGTTGTTCAGGCGAACGATGGGATAGAAGACATCCATTCTTTTTACCATCTCGTTTCCATTTTCATCAAAGACAACTTCCGCATCGTCTATTTTAAAGGACTGGCGAATATTTACGATGGGGATGGTGAAGATTGTATCGCCTACGTTAACCTTCATACCGTCCATAATAGCCAGAGTAAGCGGGATTTTCATCGTGAAGGTAGACCCTTTTCCCAGTTCACTGGAAATGCTGATGGCACCTCCTACCGATTCCAGATTCTTCTTTACAACGTCCATCCCTACGCCTCTGCCGGAGAATTCGGTAACACTCTTATTGGTAGAGAAGCCCGGAAGCATGATTAAGCCCAAGGCCTCCTTCTTGGAATATTCGGAACGCGGCTTATAAAGCAGTCCTTTTTCCTCCGCCTTATCCAAAAGTTTTTCCGGATTCATACCGTAACCGTCATCCTCTACGGTGATAATCACTTCGGAAGAGGTATGGGAAGCGGAGAGAATCAATTCTCCCTGTGCATCCTTTCCGGCAGCAATACGTTCTTCCTTAGTAGTCTCAATACCATGATCCATACTGTTTCTGACGATGTGCATCAAGGGATCCTGCAGACTGTCTACAATGGTTTTGTCTACTTCCGTATCCTCGCCGATAATAGTAAGCTTCACGTCTTTTCCGAGCTTCTGCTTCATATCGCGGACGATACGATTCATTTTCTGGAATACGCCGGAAATGGAGACCATTCGAAGACTCATGGCGATGTCCTGCAAATCATCGGTAAGCTTTCGAAGCTGTCTTGCGGATTTCATGAAGTTATCCAGACTTTCCTGCGGAAGCATACGAAGAACAGGAGAGGAAGTAACCATAGATTCTGTGATTACAATTTCTCCCACGAGGTCATTTAAACTATCCAGCTTTTGTAAATTTACGGAAATCAAACTTTGCTTTACGGGAGCGGTGGATTTCTGCTGGGTATTCTGTGGCTGCGGTGCAGCTTCTTTCTCTTTATTCTGCTTAGGATTCTGTACGGAAATGTTTTCCTTTTCTTCCGTCTTTACTTCACTCTTTTTTGCATCCACGATTTCATAAGAGAGAATATGGCTCTGCTCTCTTAACACCTTTTCTCCCTTTTCAAGGACTTCTTCCTTTTCAAAGGCAAGGAAAAATCCGTCATCGACAATGACTTGGGCGGTTTCCGAGTTTGTATCCATATCACTTGGATAATAACGGAAGTCCAGATCATATTCTTTTAAAGCATTCACAATCATAAATGCTCTAAGATTCTCCATGCCGATTCCCTGATCCAGGAAGACATGGATGAATTTAATGGCTTTCGGATCATTCGGAAGCACTCTTTCTACGGTCCCCTGTGCACGCCCTGCTCCGGAAGCGGCCTTTGTATTTCCGCTTTCCTTTCCGGAGATTTTTGCCAAGAAATTGTTTATCTCTTCGGCAAATTCTTCTATATTTTCATCTAAAGGATCTCCGGCTTTCACTTTTTCTAAAGCACCGCGAAGAAAATCTTCCGAGCGGAACATCAGATCGAAAAGTTCGTTCTTTTGCTCATTACTTAAACAATCCATGCCCTTGTCTCGAATAAAGAAGAACATATCTTCAATGTGGTGGGCAATGTTGGAAATCGGAGTAAATTCCATCATGGCACTGGAACCTTTTATGGTGTGCATGATACGGAAAATTTCATTTACATCATCGGAGGAAAAATCGCCGATTTTTTCGTCGGCAATCAGCATTTCATCTAACTTATCCAAGAGTGATTCCGTCTCCAGAAGATAGGTATCCAACATTCCTTCCATTGTACTATCCATAAGTTTTACCACCTTTTCACTATTTTCCCGGGAAATGCTTTTCCATCTCCCCCAAATCGATTCTTTTCAACAGAAGAAAAGACTAGAAGTTTTTCACTGCTGTCGAGAGTCGTTTTAAATCATTATTAATTGAGTTCACCATGAACTGATAGGCATAGGTGGTCTTGACAAGCTCCACCTGCTCTTGATCCATATCTACGTTGTTTCCGTCCAAGCGGCTGGATTCATTCCTGGTACTGTGTATCCTGGGTCTTTGCATGTGAATTGCTTCGGATACTTTTATTTTTTTCTGACTGCCCTTTTCTGCCATAGTGATATGGTGAAGAAGCTCGTTCTCAAAAGTGAGATACTTGGATTTATAGTTTGGGGTATCCACATTGGCAATATTGTTTACCGTAAGATTCTGTCTTCCCCATAGCAAATCAAGCGTCTTTTCCGTAAGGGCTATTCCATTTCCGTAAAATATTGACATAGCAATCCTTTCTCCAAATCGATCTTTCCTCACTTTATCGAACGCAAAACGCAATTGTATAAGAGAAAAATGGAAAAAAGCGAATATTTTGCAATATTTTCTCTCGATTTATTCTCGAAAAGAAGCGACTTGCAATGTCTTCCGGTTTGAAACGAATGCCCTGAAATCAGTATGCAACATTCCGACATATTTTAAGAATATTTTAACATTACTGCGTTCTCTCGTAAAGCCGTAGTTCTATTGAAAGAGACGGATATTGCGCCGGTCTGATGAATACTCCAAAAAAATAGCCTTTCTTTTTAGAAGGGGAGAGCAAGGGAATGGCAAACTTATAGAAAGTCAATCTTAGTCGAAAAAACAAGGAGAAAGGATTGGACTTTGCTTTAAGGAGGTTTTTGAACGGTATGAGCAAATATGTGGAAAAGAATAAAGGCAGTTTCCTGAAGAGAATCAGTCTGAAAGGAAGACTGTCTATTGTTTTGGGTGCAGTTTCTTTTGTGCTTATTCTGGTACTTTGCTATATCTTGGTGCATTCCTTTGAGCTGGATATTGATCCTCAGATTGATGATTCTATGACGGAAAAAGCGATGAACGGAGCTGCCGAGCTGTCTTCTACGGTGGATAAATTAAGCCATATTTCCGCTACAATCAATGAAGGAATCAGCTTTATTTATGATGAAAATGACAAGGTGGGAGAGGCTCCCGTTCAAACTTGGAAGGTGCAGGACTTTTCAAAAAACAACATGGTTTCCGTTACGGGAATGGATCCGGTAACCCTGCGAAGCGGAATTGTGGATAAAGAGATTCCCGCTTCAAGATACAATGCGGAGGCGGTTCTCCTGAATACACTTCATGCTTCCATTTTGGAAGATGAAAATATTATCGGCGGCGGAACCTTTTTTGAACCGAATGCCTTTTTTCCGGATTCTTCCGACTATGGCATATTTATTACAAGAGAAGGTGCGAAGGAGAAGATTGTACAACGTATCGATTATGACTTATATAAGGACAAGGAGTATTACAAAGCAGGAAAAGAGGGAAAATCAGTCATTACCAATGTTTATAAGGATGATAAGGCAGGAGGAGCAGAGCTCTTTACCATTACAAGTCCGATTATGGTAAACGGTGAGTTTAAGGGTCTTACTCTATTAGATATCAATGCAGACGTTCTTACCAAGGTAAGTAAGACCGATGCAGAGTATCCGACTATGTTTTCCGAGATTATCGATTCGGAAGAAGTGATACATGGAAATGAAAAACAAAGGGGTATGAAGCTTTCGGATGTTCTTTCCGAGAAGGCATATAAAGAGGTAAAGGATCTTATGGCCGGTGGAGAACGCTTTACCAGAAAGGTAATAGGAAAGTCCGGTGCAGCAGAAAGAGAATTTTTTGAACCGGTGAATCTGAACGGCACAACTTGGTGGTTCCGCATCAATATGACGGAAATTGATTATGATCATGCCGTGGACAGGATGGTGCTTGTAGCAACGGTACTAGGACTTTTGACGGTCGCGATTGTCATATTGGCAACGGTATTTTATCTGAATAAGAGTTTGAAGCCACTTGCCATGGTTTCCCGGTGCGGAAAAAAGCTTGCAGAAGGCGATTTTGATATTGAGATGTCCTATGCCTATCAGGATGAAATAGGTGCATTGATTTTGGCAATACAGGAAGTGGTAGACAGAGTCAGACATATCATTTCGGATTTAACCGAGAAACTGGGAGAAATGGCAAAGGGCAATTTTAATCTGAGCAAAGATAATGAAGAATATTATACCGGTGCATATATTCCGATTCTGGAGGCTCTTTCCAAGATTACCACCGACCTTTCTCGGACGATGTCCGAGATACAAGGAAGTGCAATGAAGGTAAATAGCAGTGCAGGGCAGGTAAGTTTTGCGGCGCAGGGACTTTCCGAGGGCGCAACCGAGCAGGCTTCTTCTATAGGACAGTTGAGCTCGACAATGAGCGATATTTCTGAAAGAATCAAGGAAACGGCACATACGGCACAGGAAGCGTCTCGCTTGTCTACAGATACGGGGAATGCCGTAGTTATGAGTAATACAAAGATGGAAGAGATGTCCAGGGCTATGGTGGAAATCACCGAGAAATCCAATGAAATCAGTAAGATTATAAAGACCATTGACGACATTGCCTTCCAGACCAATATCCTATCCTTAAACGCGGCAATTGAAGCTGCAAGAGCAGGGGCTGCCGGAAAGGGCTTTGCCGTTGTGGCGGATGAAGTCGGAAATCTCGCACAGAAGTCGGCGAAGGCGGCACAGAATACGGCATCTCTGATAGAGGAAACCATTGATGCTGTAGAAAAGGGAGCAAGAATCAGCAGAGAAACTGCGGAATCTTTGGATACCGTTTCTCAACACACCGAAAAGATTAACAACTATATTCAGGATATTTCAGCTGCCTCGGAAGAAGAGGCTCGAGGGATAGCGCAGCTTACACAGGGAATCGATCAGATTTCTTCCGTTGTGCAGAATAACTCCGCAACGGCGCAGGAATCCGCTGCCGCTTCGGAAGAAATGTCCGGTCAGGCAAATATACTGAATGATTTGGTAGAGCGCTTTACTTTAAAAGAAAATTAGATTCGGAAGGAATCCGGAATTTTTCAGGGAGGGAAAATGATGAAAAAGGGAAAGGGGCAGCAGGGAAAGAAGGGATCAATCGGAACCAGACTCTCTGCAATCTTGGGCTTGTGCATTGTTCTTGTATTTTTATTGATGAGCTTAAGTATTATTTACACCGGACAGAAAGCAATCAGCTCTGCGCTGGATGGCAATCTAAACGATAAGGCAACGATGTCCATGGGAGACGTGCAGAAAGTAATTGCAAGCTTGGAATCTATTTCCTCCACTATGGAAGTAGGCGTACAAAAGATGAATGAGCAGGAGGACTCTGTCGGAGCAGTGCCGAATCAGATTTGGAAGGTGAAAGATCTGAACGGAAAAGCGCTTTCTCTCTCAGGTATGGAGGCAACTCATTTTCAATCCCGGGTTATTGATGCGGAACTTTCCGCATCCAGATACAATACGGAATCTATGTTCCTGGATTCTCTCAATGCATCGGTTGCAAGCAATCCTTCTTTGCTGGGGACGGGAATCTTTTTCGAACCGAACGGGTTTCAACAAGGAATAAAAGAATATGGAATCTATATGACTCCGACTGCGAGAGAAGCCGGAGAGATTATGTCCTTGCCCTATGATTTTTATTCGGCTACAGACTGGTATAAAAAAGCAAAAGAGACGGGGGACAGATTTCTTACCGACGCATACGCAGATACCTTGCGTCCGGAGATCAAAGTGATGACGATGGCAAGTCCCTTAAAAAATCCAAAGGGAGAGTTTATCGGCTGTGTCATGTTGGATATTAATGTAGAGATCTTTTCCAGCGTAAAACAGGAAGATGAAAATTTTAAATCCCTGCATACCGGTGTTTTAGACCATAAAGGGACTGTGCTATACAGCATGAATCCGGAGATGCAGAAGAAGAGTCTGGAAGAGGTGGTGCCCGAGAGCTCCATGGAGGAGATTCATACGGGTATGGAAAAGAAGGAGCCGTTTCTTGTAACGGTACCGATGAACCGGGGAGAAGTAAGAAGAGTCTATTTTAGACCTATGGATATCCATGGAGTGACGCTTTGGACGATGGTCAGTGTATTGAACAGCGAGTTTATGTCTGCGAGAAATCGTCTGGTCTTACTTTGTACGCTTTTCAGTGCGGCAGGTCTTGCAATTTTAATCGTTGTAAGCTCCATTTTGATTCGAAAAGCACTTCATCCACTAAAGGAAATCGCAAAGGTAGGTGAATCCGTTGCAGAAGGAGATTTTGCGGTAGGAATTCGCTATGAGAATAAAGATGAGATCGGAGATCTGTGTACATCTATTCAGGATGTTGTCTCTAATATTCAAAGGATTATTACGGACCTTTCCGATAAGTTAAAAGAACTTTCACAGGGAAATTTCTGTGTTGCGCTGGATAATGAAGAGAACTATCCCGGTGCATATAGACCCTTGCTTCTCACTTTACAGGAGATTACCGGAGATCTGGATAAGACTATGTCCGAAATCAAGAACAGTGCCGGAGCGGTGAATTCCGGTGCGGGTCAAGTGAGTTCTGCTGCGCAGGGGCTTTCCCAGGGGGCTACAGAACAGGCATCTTCTATTGAACAGCTGAGTGCCACCATGAATGATATTTCCATAAAGATTAAGGAAACGGCGGATATGGCCGTGAAGGCCTCCGTTCTTTCCGACCATACCGGTGAAGCGGTAGAACGAAGCAATAAAAAGATGTCGGAAATGTCCAAGGCAATGCTGGAAATCACCCATAAGTCCAATGAAATCAATAAGATTATCAAAACGATTGATGACATTGCCTTCCAGACCAATATCCTTTCTTTAAACGCCGCTATAGAAGCGGCAAGAGCAGGCGCTGCAGGAAAAGGCTTCGCGGTAGTTGCGGATGAAGTGGGAAATCTGGCACAAAAATCGGCAAAGGCCGCTCAGAATACGGCAACCCTCATTGAAGAAACCATTTTGGCAGTGGAAAAAGGGGCCAAGATAACAGAAGAGACAGCGGAGTCTTTGGGAACAGTTTCAAAGCATACGGTACAGATTAATAGCTTTATTCAGGATATCTCCACAGCATCGGAAGAAGAAGCAAAAGGTGTATCACAGATTAGTGCGGGTATTGAACAGATTTCCGCTACGGTACAGAACAATTCCGCTACAGCGGAAGAGTCTGCAGCTGCCTCGGAAGAGCTTTCCAGACAGGCAAATCTTTTGAATAACCTTGTATCGAAGTTCCGTCTTACAAGAGAAGGGGATAGCGGAAGCGAAACAGAAACAGCTGTATTGAATAAAACTGTACCGGATGCGATTGCGTCTGAGAAGCAGGAAGCAGAGTCCCAAAAGGCTCTGCCGGAGAAGCCGAAAGAAGTTGTGAAGAAGGCTAAAGAAGTAATTGAGAAGCCAAAGGACGTTGTAGAGAAGCCTAAAGACGTTGTAGAGAAGCCAAAGCAAGATGTGGAGAAGCCTAAAGAAGTTTTAGAGAAGCCAAAGCAAGTTGCGGAGAAGCCTAAGGAAAAAGAGCCGAAGAAAGCTTTTGAGAAAAAGGAAGAAATCGAGCCGAAGAAAATTGCACCGAAGCAGATGGCAATCGCGTCCGAGCCGGTTCTTCCGGAGGAAAAGGCAACAGAGCCGATAGTAGATATCAGTGGAATGGATGGCATGGATTTGTCACAAATTCCCATTCCCGGAGATGCTCATTATCTTGCATCACAAACGAAAGCTGCTGCAGGAAAGGCTAAAGAAAAGACGGTTACGAAGAAAGCAAAGCAGGATATAAAGCAAGAAAGAAAGGTGGAACAGTTCCCGGGAGCCGGGAATGAGAAGTATTAAAAATTGCTTAGATTTTTCACTTTGATAAAAATATTCCTTTTATTTCGCAGGATTTAGGAGAGATGTAAAATCATCTCCATTATAATCCTGCGAAATTATCATATATGGAGGAAAGGAGATTTTGAACAAAAAATAGGGAAAATTGAAAGCAAAAAAAGCGGAGAAAAGAATAAAAAAATCAATGTTGGACTTCATACGGTCTTTTATATATAATGCTGATAAAGGAGGGGGAAAAGCTACTAGGTTCTTTAGTTTTGTAGCTTGTATCAGTTTCACGAACAGAGCATTTGCCATCCTGACAGAGAGCATGGCTTGCTTAAAAATACAGCTATTTATTTTGTGTGAAAGCTAATATAATTTATATAAAAAAGTTGAATTAATACTTATATTTAAAATGGTTTATGACGAAGTTGTCCCAAGTATTAGACCATGCTTTTTTCTTTTGAACCCATAAACCAAAGAAAAGGTAGAGCAAAATGAAGAGAAGATATTTACGATATATCGGGTTTCTCCTTATCTGTATTTTATTTCTTCTGTCTTGTAAAAGAAAGAACGAGAAGCAGGTAAAAGAGGAGAGCTCTTATAATAAGGCAAAGGAGAATAGGGAACTGAGTATCTGGAGTTATTATTCCGGAGCGCAGCTGGAGGCATTTAAAAAGACGATAGACGAATTTAACGAAGGACGGGGAAGGGAGTTGAATTTCTCCGTACGACTGATGAATCCGGGGTCTTTTGAGGATATTGAGAACAATCTTCTTGCTTTAACCGATAAAAATTTTACACAAGATGACTATCCGGATATGGCTTTTATGTATGCGGATATTGCTTGGGTTTTGGACAGAAAACACTATCTTGTGGATTTAAGCCGATACTTTTCTCAGGAAGAGCTGGACGCTTTTGTCCCCGAGTTCTTAAATGAAGGAAGACTGGGAAAGAAAGATGAAGGCATTAAGATTCTCCCGGTAGGAAAATCCACAGAGCTTTTCTTTTTAAATGGGACGGATTGGAAAAAATTTGCCGATGCGACCGGAACAAAGCTTACAGAATTAGAAACACGGGAAGGTCTGATGGAGGTGGCAAAAAAGTATTATGAGTATACCGACGCGTTGACTCCGGAGGAAAATGACGGAAAGCCCTTCTTCGGAATGGATGATTTTGCTAATTATTTTCTGGTTGGCGCAAAGCAGATGGGGGTAGATTTGATTTCCAAAGACAGCTCCGGAAATGCTTCTTATAACTTTCCAAAACCCATCCTGCGTAAGCTTTGGGACAATTACTATGTCCCTTATATTAAGGGCTACTTTGCCTCTATCGGGCGCTATCGCTCAGATGATGTGCGAACAGGAGAAATTCTTTCCTATGTCGGCTCTTCGGCAGGCTACAGTTATTTTCCGCGGGATGTAATTCTTTCCGATGAAGTACATTATTCTATAGACTGCATTGTTTTACCTTGCCCTCAATTTGTAAAGGGTGAGCGTTTTGCCATGCAGCAGGGAGCCGGGATTTCCGTTTTGAATGGAACTGAGGAAAGGGTGAAGGATTCAGTGGAGTTTTTGCGCTGGCTGACAGGGAAGGAAGAAAATTGTAAGTTTGCAATGAGTGCAGAGTACCTTCCCGTTCGAGTGGATGGATTTACCATTCAGACAATAGACATTTTGAAGGGAAGAGGCTCCGATCCAGCTATGGAAGAGGCGCTCAATGTTATGAACTCACACACTCTTTACACGACTCCTGCTGTTGCAAACTCAAAAAATGTTCGAAATATTCTGGAAAATTCTTTGCCGGAAAAAGCGGAAAGGATAGAAAAGAAGTAGAAACAGCCATGGCGTCAGGATTAAGTTATGAGGATGCCATAGGGGAATTCAACACAGAAGAAAATTTTAATCTCTGGTATGATGCCCTGCTCGCTGAAATGAATCAATTGCAAGACTAGATTGTTGAGATAGAAGATGAAAAAACAACCGATTTTTAGGAAAATATTGATACCGCTGATGATTTTGGTTATTTTGGAAATTGGAATCATCATGATGTCCATCTATGGTCAAGGCCTTTTTGGATTGATACATACAAATGCCAGAGAAATCGTGGAAAGTAGGGTGGAAGCCAGAAGAAATTATCTGGAAAGTATCATGGTAAACCAGTGGATGAACCTGGGGCAGACGGTGCAAAAGATAAATCAACTGGCAGATGGACTTGTTGAGGCGGGAAAACTGGATATAGAGGCTATCGATGACAGTTCGGAGAATGCGGCTCCTTTCT
>QWCT01001107.1_pt1 | contig 14679 bp, 17 predicted proteins | sample 1972681 | NCBI WGS metagenome assembly QWCT01 (sample SAMN09866701, study PRJNA288562) | Human oral metagenome isolate pre3_saliva, whole genome shotgun sequencing... | isolation source: mouth | host: Homo sapiens | place: USA: California | reverse complement strand
CAATATAGGTCTGAACTTGGGGCACGCTCTCGCTAGCTTCGCCACGTAACGGATACTAAGCGAAAAACTGCGTTTCTCTTGTTTTTCGCAAGTACCGACAGGCTCAGACTACCCCGCATTCAGACCTATATTGCAAAGAATCCCTTTATTATTTTGATTATTTACAGAAAAAATGCCGCACGCTTTGCGTGCGACACTCTTTATTGAATATATAGACTTTGCTCCGTATACATAGCCTTTTTTATGCCATAAAGCCTTGGCAGCACAATCCGGCTATCTCTATCTTGTAGATTCTTACACCGTTTCCACTCCGGGCTTCACATAGTGAATTTCACAGAGCTCCATTCCTTCTTCCACTGTCTTTATCGGAAGAATCTGCAGCTTTTCCTTTACCTCATCCGGTACATCCCGAAGATCATCTTCGTTCGCCTTCGGAATCAGAACGGTCTTTACCCCGGCGCGTTCCGCTGCCATAAGCTTTTCCGGAAGTCCGCCGATCGGATTAACGAGGCCTTCAAGGGAAACCTCTCCGGTCATGGCGATACGCGGACTGACTGCCTGTCCTGTCACTAAGGAGGCAAGGGCAATGGTGAGGGTAATTCCGGCGGAAGGCCCATCCTTCGGGGTCGCTCCGTCAGGCACGTGAATATGCAGATCATTTTCCTTGAAAAGTTTTGCTTTATCGGGGAACATAGACTTCACAAGGCTGATGGCAATCTGCGCCGACTCTTTCATCACATCACCAAGCTGTCCTGTAATGTTCAGCTTTCCTTCGCCCTTTGTGAACATACTCTCAATATAGAGAATCTCTCCTCCGACTGCGGTCCAGGCAAGACCGGTAACAATACCCGGCTTTCCCTCTTCCTTGACTTCTCTTCTGTGAAGCGGATTCATGTCCAGATATTCTCTTAAATCTTCCTTCCCTACGGAAATCTTCTCTCCTTTTCCTTTAACAAGATGGACTGCTGCAATTCGGCAGAGAGTGTCAAGTCTCTTCTTTAAGCCTCTGACACCGGCTTCTCTTGTATAATCGGAAATAATATTTTCCAAGGCTTCATCCGTAAGTTCTACATTTTCCGCTTGTAATCCTACACCCTTTAAAGACTTTTTAAGAAGATGGCGCTTTCCAATCTCAAATTTCTCTCTCGGAGTGTAACCCTGATACTGAATCACTTCCATACGATTTAAGAGGGGCGCCGGAATGGTATCCAGGGAGTTCGCCGTACAGATAAAGAGTACATCGGATAAATCATAAGGCACATTCATGTAGTGATCCGTGAAGGTATTGTTTTGCTCCGGATCCAAAACTTCAAGAAGGGCTGCCGCGGGATCTCCGTTATAGGACGAAGACAGTTTATCCACCTCATCCAGCACCATGACCGGATTGGAAACGCCGGACTTCTGTATCCCGTCCATGATTCTTCCCGGCATAGCACCAAGATACGTTCTTCTGTGTCCGCGAATATCTGCCTCATCTCGCACACCGCCAAGGCTTACACGAACATATTTTCTTCCGAGAGCCTTCGCAATACTTTTTCCAATACTGGTTTTACCGGTACCGGGTGCACCCACAAAGAGGAGAATAGACCCGGACTGCTGCTTTTTCAGATTCATGACCGCAATCTGCTGAATCATTCTCTCCTTAACCTTCTTTAAGCCGAAGTGATCCTCGGACAGGATCTTCTCCGCCTCATCAAGGTCTATTTCCTTCTGTTCTTCCTTCTTCCAGGATAGTCCGGTCAGGAAATCCAGATAATCATAAAGCATACCGGCTTCCTGTCCGTTTGTGCCTTCGTTTTTCAGTCGGTTTAAAATCTTTGTAGCTTCCTTTTTCGCCGTCTCATTCATGCCGGCTTCTTCAATACGAAGTTCAAACTTACGAAGGTCGGAAACCTTCTCCGGATGCATCTCGTCCAGCTCTTTTTGAAGATAATCAATCTGCTTCTGAAGCGCCTGCTCCTTGTAGAGCTTCTGATAATCCTCCTGCTGCTGGGTTCTCGCATCGGTGGTAACCTTCGTCACCTCTATATATTCATAGATAATCTGCTCCAGCATCTTCGTACGAACGGAAAGTCGATCCTCCTGCAGGACATGGTACCGCTCTTCATTGTTAATGCTAAGCCAGGGGGACAGAACACAGCCCACCTCTTGAATCGACTTATGGCGTTCAATCATACCCGCCATAACCTTCCCTGCATGGAAACGTCCTACCAGATCCTTCAATTCTTCCTTGATTTCATTCAGTTTTCTTCCGGCTTCTTCCTGATCCAAGTCCTCCACATCATAAAGAGGGGTCGTCTTTAAAACCAGGGGCTGTCCTTCCTCCTGAGAAAGCTCCTCAATACTTACTCTATTGCCTGTTGCAACAACTGCATAGCCGTCCTGACTGATTTCCTTGATTGTACCTTCCACTGCTACAGGATACACTTCCTCTTTATGAAGTGCCTTGGTATCCACTTCATTTTTATGTAAAACAGCCAAAAGAAGCTTGTCCCCTTCTTCTACTGTCTTTCCTGCCAGAGTTCTAAAATTATCAATCTGAAAATAGATGGTGGAATTCGGCAAAATCATCATGTTGTAAACCGGTACTACTCGCATAGCCTGTCCTCCTCGTTCCTTATTTTTTTCTTTGGAAAATACCTTTAAAGCCTCCTCCACCTTACCGGCATGCTCCAGCTTGTCTTTAGGAAAATGCACCTCCTCGACTGCTTTCTCGGAAGCTGCAATTCCCTTCTCTTTCGGAATTTCTCTGGAAATGGCAGAAATCATCCCTTTCTTTTTCTCTCTTTTTTCTGCCTCTTCTTCCCTTCCTTTTATCCATTTTTTTAGTGCGTCCACTAATCGATTCATTTTCATACACATCCTCTTAAAAACAGAAAAGAAGCTTCTGCTCTTCTTCCCCGTTTTAGCTTCAATGATATACGGGAGTAGTTATTTCCCGCACTGTATAGCGTCAACAACGCGAAAAAGCTGTAAAGTATCTCCCTAAAAGTCCAAGGACTCTTTCAGGCAATCCAACTTACAGATTTCCATAGCCGTTTCGATAAAGCTATATTTGTTGTTAGCAGTCAAATATATAGAGTGCTAATACTTTTAAAAGAATAACACCCTGTATACAGGGTGTCAAGTTCTTTAGAAATTGTTTATTTCTAGTCCCACTCATGTTTGTTCCGCTTTTCTCTTTTCTGTTCGCGATTAAAATAATATAGGAAAAGGCCGAAGACGGAAAGACTGAAAGAGGTTCCGAAAAAGAACATCCCGCTTTCATCTCCCGTAACTACCTTTCTGGTTACTGTAAAAAATTTGGTCATAATTTTCGGAACTTCTGCAAGTACATCACCCTTATCTTTATGCTCGTATATCTTTGGGTCCTCTCCCGGAGGAGTAGACGGTGCGGGCGGTGTTTCCGGTGTGGAAGGTACGGGTGGAGTCTCCGGCACCTTTGGATCCGGGGGTCTATTCGGGTTAGGCGGCTTTGTCGGATCAGGCGGCCTCGTCGGATTAGGCGGAGTTTCTGTAGTGGGCTCCGGCGGTTTGGTATATTTATTATGAAAAAGGATTTCTCCCTGCTTCACATCCTGCTTTGCAGGATCCGGATTGTCATTCTCCGTCACAACAATGGCAGCCGCCAAGTACGGAGGATAACTGTGCCCCATCGAATCTTGCGTCTGTAACCCTACTCTTATTTTCACGGTATACACACGGCTGTCATACTCCATATACGGATTCGTCCCTGCAATCTGCCGAATGGTATACACATATTTCTCATTTCCCGCAAACGACTCCTCATGAAACTGCATAGCAGGAAATGTAAGGATTCTTTTTTTATTTTGCGCGGAAAAGATGCCCTCTATCGTATCCGGCACAGGCAATACCGAGGAAGAGCTTACTTTCTCAATAATAAAACGGAATGTTTCCGCCGGAACTTTTTCTCCTTCCACCTCGGCCACAATCGGTATTTCTAAAGATGCCGGTCTGGGGGCCGCAAAAACCACAGCTGTATTCATCCATTTTCCAAACAGAAAACAGAAGGCAAAAAAGCAAACTGCCACTATACGAAAAATCGCAAGTTCTCTTTGCACTTCCCTGGCTTTCATCTTGCCTCCCCTCCTTTCCTACTCTTTGAGACCCAAATCCACCTCTCGCATTATATTATCGGCAATATTTTCAAAAATATATATGCAATTTAATATTTATTTATAACGAATATATTCTATTCCCGTACATTACGAGATATCGCTAAAATAGTATTGCTAAAAATTGTATTGCTAAAAATTGTATTGCTAAAATAGTATTACCAAAATAAAATCACTAAAAGCTTTATCCCTCTCGAGGAACAAAAAAAGACCCGAGTTCTTCGCAGATTTTGCTTAAACTCTGGTCTTTTTTGTCGCGGAGATGATGGGATTTGAACCCTTTGAAGCATACGCTAGGAATATCTAAATATGTGTGTTTTTGAAGATTTGTGACTAATTTCGTGACAAAAATTATGCCTATAAATCCTTAGTCGACAATTTCAACTCGATTGTCTCTTCCTATTAGAAGGGATTTCACAGGATCGTACACTCCATCCCATCCCACATAGTCGAAACCATCAGATTTCGCTTTTTTGACTTTTGCATTGGTAGCCATTAAGCCCGTCTTAGTAAGGTAGTACCATTTACCTTTATCCTGCAGCCACTGTCCGGAAAGCATGCCTCCGTCTTCGCCGAGGTAGTACCAGCCTTCTTCGGATTTAAACCATCCCTTGATCATGAAGCCCGCATTGTCGAACACATACCAGCGGCCGTTAATATACTCAAATTTGCCACATACAGGCGCGTTATCCTTATAGTATAGCCATTTATCCTGTTGCTGTTTCCAACCCTCTAAACGGGGCGCCTGCTGCACTGCGGAAGCTTTCCTTTCTTGATGGAGCTTACAGGCTTGATAAAAGCACCAGCTCACTAATTCCCCGCACCACGGCTCGGAGACAACCTTTCCGTGGTTATACCAGACGCCATACTTAGTATAGTTGCTCTTTCCTCTGTTGGCATGCTTATCCTCTAAGTTTCGTGGTGTAGCCTTTTCTTCGTAACCGATTTCCCCTCTAACCACTTCCAGAAACTCCTCTACAGAGCAAGTCTCATCGTCAAAGATAGGCCTACCAAAGCCACAAGGCCAAGACCTATCCCCTACCTTAAAATTCCGATAAATCTTTCTTCGACACTCTCCTCCGTTTCTATCCTTGTCTGCTCCTGAAGTGTTTCCTTCGACTGCAGCTAAATCCGGCAAAGGCACTTCGTCTACTACTCCTGTGTGCCCGATTCTTCCTAGCGCTTCACTGAAATAGAATATAACATCCCCCTTCTGCGGTTGCTTATGCCAGCGTCCTGCTCTTTTAAAGCGTCCTGCCCCATCGGGAGTAAATTTGAAATAGTCACCGCAGAGCGCCCTTTGTCCTCTCTGATATGGATTCATAGTATTTCCTCCTATTCTGATTTGAGAAAACTTTTTAAAAAAGTTTCTCAACGCTTCTCAACTTTTCTCAACTCTTCTCAACTCTCCAAATAAAAAAGGGCAATACATTTCTGTACTGCCCCTAGTGGATGCCGTTGTCCTTATCGCTTTCTCGGAACAGGACTCGGAGAATTGTCTACTCCATTCCCAGTCAATCCGACACCCGGACCCGTGGTTTTATCCGGATTCGGTGTCACTCCCGGACCGTGCTCTTTATCCTCCTCACCTTTACCGTGATTGTAGCCAAGAGGTCCACGAGAGTTATCTACTTTACCCTCGCTAGGCACCGGCACCTTCTGCTCCTTGCTGTCCTCTTTGATTCCATCGTAAGTCCAACTTGCTTTTCTCTTAATCATAATCTTTCTCCTCTCTTAATTAAAAAGTTGTTTATGTACTTGGTTAGCACCGGTAGATGCCAAGCCACTTACAATTCCGATTGCAACCGCATTGATAACATCTTTTGCCGGAAAGTCCGGCATAGTCATCATGGCCACAATACCTAATATTGCGCCAATAACACCGCATACGACAGGGATGTACTTGTCATTAAGTGCTTCTGCCGCTTTCCATCCCATACCTACGAGGTATGCGATAACTGTAATACCAACTACGCTCGTGATTCCAAAATCCATTTTTCTTTTTCCTCTCTTTCTTATTTGTAAATATAAAAATAGCGTGGAGCTTTCGCCCTACGCTATCTCGATACCTTTAGGAGTGATTCCTATAAGCCGCAAAATTCTTTTATGCCTCTTTGCAGCACAGCGGAGAAATTTACATTCCGCTCTTCCGCTATGTCATTTAACCATTTAGGAATGGTCAGCGTTTTCTTCACTGCTTGATTACTGACCTTATCCTTAATTAAGTCCGGCCAAGCTTCAATAAAATAAACATTCTTCGAAGAATCCTCCGGAACCGTGGCGCTAGGCAGGTCTTTCCCATGCTTTAAATAGGAAAACAGTAACGCCCCTAGTAAATCTCTTGCATTTGTAATTGCTTCTTCCAGACTATCTCCATCAGTGAACCCTTCCGGAAAGTCGGTAAACTGTACCTGATACCCCTCTTCATCTTGCGAGATCTCACAAGGATAAAAAATTCTCTGCATACGCAGCCTCCTTTTATAAGTAGCCGGGGCTAGAATTTCAGCCCCGTTATCCTTTCGATACTCGACAATGTTCCGTTCTTCATTACCTTCTTATCACATTTGACAGGACACATTTTCCCATCTTTGTAATAGATTTCATGAGAGCCGGTAGTATGGTCTAAAATCCATCCATTCTTTTTCATTGTCTTAGCTACTTCTCTGTAAGGTATATTTCTTGACATGTCATCCTCCTTACAGAATATATAATACGTGTTATTTGGACGTGTGTCAAGAAATATTTTACTATATCGCAAAACGGTTATCAGGTTAGTAAAAGATTTTTACTACCGTGAAAAATCATGCTTTCTTAATCTCTCTTGATATTGCTCTTGGATAAAAGCACTTGTTGCCTCTGTTACATGGTTTTTAAACTCCGCATGTTCTTTGCAATACCGCTCATAATTATCAATGTCGAGCAAGGTTTGGTCGAATGTATCCTTGCTATGCATTCTTCCTTCTTGTAATTCATCCCCGAAACGAAGAATCCTTACTCTTGCGGCAATCGCTCTAGTCTCATCAACAGACCTTGCCACCTCTTTTATTTCTACGCTGAGTGAATCCATCCTCTCAATCAGCTTGTTTTGTGACTCTGCAAAATCCTTTGTGATTAACTTTCCAATAAAGGTAAAGAGTGCCGTCCAAGGTTTCTTGTCCTTCGGTCCAAACTTTTCCACGAAGGTGATGATACCGAGAAATATCCATCCGAGCGACTGGATAATAACCCCAACGTCTACTAAGCTAAAAAACGCGTTAAAATCTATCATCATTCATTCTCGGCTCCTTTCTCATTTGCCTCTGCTGCGATTTTCAAAATCTCAGCTTCTTGCTCCTTGGTAATCCATCCTTCTGATACTGCTTTATCCAAGATTCTTTTATTGAGCTTCCCTCTGCCTGCCATTCTTTTTAGATACTCAAGCATACTTACTCACCTCCTAAGCTCTTAAGTACAAGCTGGTCCAATACCTCCTCCAGCTCTTCATTTCGCTTCTTCAGCTCTGCAATCTGCTCCGCTTCGGTAGGGATGTACTCTGCAGGAGTCTCACCGACACGAACAGTTTCTACTTCTCCGTGCTCGTTCTTGTCCTCTTTTGTCTCTACGTTGTAAAAAACCCCGTCTTTCACGATAGAGGGCATCCGTAGAACATACCTAGAGCTTTCTTTGGCGTATGCCTCCGGACCATAAATTTTTCGTGCAGTCATGTCTGCATCTGTTGGATTTTCAAAAAGCGTGACGGCCTGCACCTCATGCTCGCCCGTCTTTCCGTTTGGTAAAATCAATGCAAAATCTCTTTTCATTTATTCTCCTCTCTTTAGGTATATAAAAAGAGGAAGCATATTAAGCCTCCTCTAGTCGTTCATCATCTTTCCCCAAGCTATATAGATACAACCGGTGCCGCCTTTTCCGGCTTCAGTAGGAACCTTGTAATCAACACCCCTTTTGCTGCCATAGGTGTCTCCTCCACCGCCTCCACCTAAACCATCTGTTCCATTTAGTGAAATTTGCCTTAGAGTTGGAAGTACTCCACCATCACCTCCGCCACCAGCTCCACCTTTACTTGCTTTGTAATATCTATAGTATCCCCCTTCAAAGGTCGGAGTCATAACATCAGGTGCAGAATATCTCAATGCTTCGGGAAAACCTGCATTTTGAGTATTTATACCCCATCCACCGCCTCCACCGCAGTAAATTACACCATTAAATCCAGTAGTAGAAGTTCCTTGCCCAATCCCACCTCTACAATACTGTAATTCTGAGTCATATCTAACAGAGGAAACAGCACCTTTTCCATTTGAACCGTTTTCGCCACCACAACCAGCTATACCTCTAATCGAACCAAAGTCGGTATAGGCTCCGGCTCCTCCACCGGACCCGCCATCTCCTCCACAGGAATATGTTGATGATGTGCCCCAAATAATTGGTTGTGTCATTTTCCCGCTTTCTGCTCTAATCCCATTCAGCACGGTCGCTTGACCTTGTACTGATGGCACTATCCACGGAAGGGTCTGTCCGGGAGTAACGGACATATATCCGGTTTTAAAATATCCGCCACCGCCTCCTCCTCCAGCAGCACCAGCTGGACCTCCTGAGCCGTGCCTTGTCCCTGCACCGCCATGCCCAACAAGGATATACCGTATCTTCCTAACTCCATCCGGTACAGTCCATGTTCCTGCTCCGGCAGATAGTGTTATGTTTCCGCTTTCCTCTTCAACCTTAATGCTTGCGGATATTTCTCCTTCGTCATACCAACGGCCGTTAGATACGGTTAAATAGTTAAATGCTCTTACAAATAACATTCCATCCGGCATGGCTTCTGTGTCAAGGTACACATCTGCACTGTCCTTAAGGAGGAATCCGTCCTCTATGCTAGTGGGGAGTGAACCTTGCTTAAATACTAATCGCACACCGTTCCACAAACCTCCGTTTGGTCTTGCCCAAGTAATCCTTAGTTTACGATGGTCAAGAGGTGTTATGCTGAAATTTGATATACTCGCAATCCCAAAAACTTTAAGAACCATTTTCCGAAGAAGTCCCACGGAAATAGTTACCTCTGCATTTTTCCCGTCTCCATAGTCGGCTCTTGGATTGCTTTTTGACTTTTTGTAGCTACCTGCAGGTAAAGGCAGATTCATTTCTGAACCGGAGTTAATAAACGGCGTGCCGTCTCCTAGAACGGCTGTTGTTCCTCTATTCTTCCCTCCGGCCCCTCCTAGAGGGATAAAAACCTCGTTCATTATTTACTCACCCCCTTTAGCTTGACTTTGAAATCTTCATCAGGTTTCTCTGCTGCACAATAAAAAGTCACATATCCGTCTGTAACCTCTGCGCTTGTGATTAGTCCAGACATTTCGTCATAGGTCTCGATATCTGTAGGACTTGAAGTCTTAGTGTGTGCCTTTCCCATAGATATGGAGTCTGTGGCCTTAGCCGTTGGAACAGATACTTTCTGGGAGTATGGCGCAGAAGAGGACCAGTTACTCGCAGACAAAATGACCGTTACCTCTTTCGTATTGGCTAATGATAAAATCGGCTTCAAAGTACTATCCAGTTTATCCATATTTTCATTAAGCTTTTCAATATCAATAAAGTCCGTTTTATCCGGTTTGTTCAGTTTCAAGCTTTCTGTTTGAGTCATGATACTCCTTTCTGCCATCTCTCATTCTGATAAGCATCTTCCCATGTGTATGATTTCATTTCTCCCCAAGTTTTCTTGCTGAAATTCCTCCAGCGGTTATAGATGACATGAATTTCAAAGTGCATATTCATCGGTATCATCTGCTCTGCAGTTTCTCTTATAAAATCGAGTGATCTAAGACTCGCAAGCTTAACGGGAATAACGACAGTGAACCCTTCCACCAGTACATCCGTATTTCCTTCCCCACTCGTATTCCCTAGTACTTCTTTAAGTTTTCGTAGTGTGTAAGGAAGCGCTCTATTTTCGATAGCAAGAAGCCTTTGTCTTCTATCCTCCTCTGTATCGCTGTCCAATGGGCGGATTCGAAGGAATTGCTCCATTTTTGTAAGACCGTCCTCTGTCATAGAGGATATGAAGCGATCCTTTAGCCAGTTTTCCATCTTTAACCAACAAAAGGTAAACTCCGGATTTTCACTTTTACCTATAGCCTGAAAGTCTTTTAGAGCTTTCAGGAACTCCGGCAGATTTACTAATAGATCTGTGTTCTCCATTTATCCCTCCGAAATAATCTTCAATATCGGTATTTCATCATCAGCAAGACTCAGATTATCCGCACTCCCGTTAATCTTAGTATTTTTAATATCTACAACGCCCTCGATCGCAAGAAGCCTTGCCGTAACTTGTACATGCCTAATTACGGCATTTTCCTTGGCCCAGTCCTTCCTTAGCTCCAGCATATACTTTTCCATCACCTCTTTAATTTGACTCTCCAGAGCAGAAAAACTGTACCCACTGGCGAAGCTAAACTGCCCCGATATCGTGATTTCCTTCTCGTTAGGTGCCCCCACAAGGACGGTGTGCCCGATAGGTGCAAGACCGTAGCCCTCTCCATGCAGAGGATCTATTTTTTCCTGTACTTGCCGGATGAGCTCCGTACTGGCTTTTGCAAAAGTGGTATCCAGTATTTTAACTGATACGCTTCCTCCCAAAGAAAGGGCACTCTTCCGTATTAGTTCATATACAAGATTGAGCCACTTCTTTTTATCTTCGCTTCCTGATAGACCTTTTATCCATGTATCAGTTCCTTCAGGAGGATTTAGAGCGTCTTTATTCACATCGTTTCCGGGAATCCTTCTCACCTTACACGCACCCACACCGTGAATCGCAAGAACCTTCTCCATGTAATCGTCTTTGTTTCCCCCGAAGGCTACAGACTTATAGGAGTTAAAGAAGCGTTCCCTTAAGCTATCCGTGCTTTCTTCATCCTCTCCGGGGATAAGGAGTTCAGAGATGCTCACCTCTTCCAGCTTATCGATATAGCCAATAGGAATAATTTTTCCATATGTTTTATTTCCTACTATACCCGGTTCTTCGCATTCAACCTTATAGGATCCGGAAGAAATCTTCTCCACTACTTTATAGTTCGCTGTGTCTCCTGTAAACCGTTCCCCGATAGGTAGTTCCACATCGGATGGCGTAGCGGATATTCTAAGGATTGCTTTGGTAGCCGGTTCAGGAATGACGCCCCTGTCCTTTGCCCTCATAATGACAAATTCTCGGTCCGCGGTATCCGTGAAGGCCTGTCTTAGCATCCAATCGAGTTCTGTGTAAAGAGTAGCCAGTTCGATAGCGCTTAAAGCATTGGATGTATATAGTAACGACCCTTCCTGCTTATCTATATCTCCTTCCACTCTGGAGAGCATTCTCCCCAAGATGGTTTCCATATTCTGATTCTCATACATTTTCAGATACCTCTATCTTTCCCAGCTTTGTCTTAACTGTGAATTTGATACTTAACTTCGGTCCGGTCTTACTTACTTGGAAATCATCTAGACCCGTGATGTAAGGGTGAATTTTTAAAGCTTCTTCTATTTCCGCTCTGCTGTCCGCTTCCAGATACTCTTCCGTAGTTGTCTGCCCGAGATATTTCTCTAAAGATACACCGTACTGCCAAGAGTAAAGAGCATATCGGAATCGCTCTGTATGTACACAGCACCACACCCAAACACGGATAGCTTCTAACCCCTCCACAATTCGCCCGGTAAGGCGATTCTCTTTAAAATCTATCTCATACTCCCGAGGGAAGTACTCATCGGACGATAGGTTTTCTTTAACATCATAAAAAGACGGTAACAGACTCATAGGCTCACCACCCTATCAATAATTACAAATTTTGAGTCGGAAATCTGATACACGAGAACAGTATCTCCTGCTTGAAGTTTCTCCCAGTATTTACTCTTGTCCGTACAAGGACCACCGTTAGGAGGTGCGTTCAAGAATGCTTGCACGCACACGCGGTCTGTTAAGTGCTGACTTATTAGTAGATCCTCCTTCGCCAGTTCCAACTTTCCCAGTTTTAACGAGTCCGGTCCGGTCATTACTGCGAGTTTTAACTCTCTTGTTTCCCCTCCTCTTGGAATTAGATCCGCTAGATTGCTCTCCCACATTCTTTTTATCCTCTTTCTTGTCATCAAAGTTTTTTTCGTCCATGACGGAGTCGAAACGAACATCAAGATCCATTTTATAAGATTCCCCGTCGAAACTATGCCTATCAGAACTTATCCAATATTTGCCATTGAGCCCCGTAGCGGAGTCCTTGATATTCACAAAATAACAGCTTAAGCAGTTAATATCGCCTAAAGCACTTATCTTTATCTCTTGCTTGGGCTGTACGCTCATAAGGGCATTCGCCGATTGCGCAGAATCCTTTTCACCCTTTTTAAATATCTTTTGAAAAACACCAAATTTCTTTATGGATCCGTCATCCTTTACTTCCCCGACTTGATTTCCTTTTTCGTCGTAAATCTTCACCCGGTTTACGATGCTTTCCATCGTTTCCGTAAGACTTGCAGCAGTAATATTTTCCATCTCAGACAGGATAAAGTTCTTTACGCTCCATTCCGTTTTGTAAACTGCAAACCCGCGCTTATAAATCATAGGAAAGTATTTATCCTTAGTTACTTGATGGGCTTTTGTATAAGCACCCATGATAATTTCATAAATGCCCTTATCATCACAAAGAAGAGAGGGGATGTTTACACCTGTGGGATGTAAATGCCTTATGGGTATCTGCATATCATCCAGGACCTGTTTTGCTATCCCCTCCGCTGTCAAATTCTTGAAATTATACTGCCCTGTGCTTTCCAGAAGGTTTTTCATCATGTCATAGGCCGTATAGCTTATAGTGCCTATGTTAGAGCTTCTTTCTACCCCAAAAATCTGGCCATAAAAAACCTCTTCACCATTGTAGGAGAAGCTCACAAAATCCCCTGTAGCCACCTTCGGAAGATTAAAACTGTCATTCGGGGCGTTAATCATGTCAAAACTAAGCTCTCTTGCCGCTTGACTTGCCGAACCACACCACTCCACTTTAGAAACAGGTATGTTATACTGTCCGGACTCTTTAATCAGTGTTACTACCATTCTAACCTCCCGGTATAACCAGCCGTTGACCTGGATAAATCCTATTCGGATTTCCTCCTATTACCCCTCTGTTCGCATTATAAATAGGCCTCCAATTTGAAGAACCTGTTAAGTGCTTCGCTATAGCTGTTAAGGTGTCTCCTTTTTTAACCGTGTAATCTTGCATACTGGTTTGAGGCTCCGTCCTTAGATTTTCATGCGTTTGTGCGGGCACACTTAAATCAGCCGGACCGGAAGAAGCATTGTCTTGTACTACTGAAGACCTAGACGCACTTATATGCCGATATTCTTTAAAGCTGATTGTGTAGCTAATATCACCGGTGCCGTCGTTTTCTCCCCATTCAAAAGATTCTATTGTGCAAGTCATACGTAGAGGACTCCCGGTAATTACGAGCTTCACAGTACCCACCTGCTTCATTCTTTCAATTGCATTTACATACTGTAGAGGTTTTAATATTTTTCCCTTTCTACAGTATGAAGAGTCCTTTCGGAGTGGAAAAAAGGAACTAAACGTCACTGTACGCAAGTTCCTTTTCCCCTTTAGAGATACTTCTCCAAGTCCTATGATATTTTCGCTGCGGTTTCTCTGAGAGCTCTGCACTTTATACTCAGAAGGCAGCACGGGAATTGCCAAATGATTAAGCCATATTTCCACTAAAAGTCCACCCCCCTCTGTTACTTACCGCCATAGATAGCTTCCTAGCTATAGCATCTCCAATCTTATTAATATCTGCTTCTTCGCGGACTGTGAAATTGTTTCCCGTGACATTTACCGATATGTTGTTACCGGACATTCTCGCGCCCTCTGCTCTAGCCATAGCCACAGACTTGTCATGAGGATAGATTCTTGTACCTCGAGGAAGGTCTAATATCTCTCCGCCACGCTCACTGACTTGAACAAGACCGCCTACCCAGTTATCTGTTCCACCAGCCATTTTAGGAAGTGTTCCTAGTGTTCTTCCGGTGTGATCAGTCGCCGGTATCTCCGGAAGTTTAATACTAGCCACCGTATCAATAATATTTTGGATAATTCCTAGGATACCGTCTAATACGCCGTGGAAGAAAGAGCCTATAGCTGTCGCTATTCCGTTTACTATCATTTTTAGGCCTTCCCACGCCTTACTCCAGTCTCCTGTAAATACTCCCGTTATGAAGGTTATAATTCCGGTTAGCACCTTTAGTACTCCGTCCACAACACCTACAACAATTCCAACTATAGAGGAAATTACTCCTACAGCGGTTCCAATGGCTCTAACTAAAGTCTGTTCAAAGAACTTGGCCAGCGCCTCTCTCGGTCCCTTTGTAGATTCCAGAAACGTCGTAAAAGTCTCTTTTATGCTGTGGATATGCGCCTTAATCCTGTCAAACACTGGACTAAAACGGCTAAGAGACTGCTTAAAGGTGTCAAAATTTTTCCGCACTAAAAGCACTATGCCGATTAAAACTAAAATTGCTGCGATTACTAACCCAACCGGGCCGGTA
>QWCT01001200.1_pt1 | contig 14729 bp, 11 predicted proteins | sample 1972681 | NCBI WGS metagenome assembly QWCT01 (sample SAMN09866701, study PRJNA288562) | Human oral metagenome isolate pre3_saliva, whole genome shotgun sequencing... | isolation source: mouth | host: Homo sapiens | place: USA: California | reverse complement strand
ATTGCTGCCAATTGCTCTTGCAAAGAGCGTTTATCCGTCTTAAGAATATCAGCATCTATTACCTGTGGAAGATATTCATATTTTATAAACTGAGTGTCAATATCCTTTAATGATGATCCAAAACAAGGAGTTGCATCAAAAGTAGCCATATAAGATGTTCTCTTCTCCAAAAGGACTCTTTCTTCTGACTCTGTTGCAATATCCCGACGAGGTCCTATACGAATAAAGGTACGACCACGATATCGAACTGGTGGAACCAAAGCTGGTGAGACCTCTACGACAAGTAAATCGCCACCTTCAAGCTCAACCCTTTCTACTGACATAATCGGTAATGGTAAGATATTGCCATCAGAGCGAATCCCCGCTATTCGTTTCATCAAGGCATCATCAACTCTTAGTCCAGATAAAGTCCCATTGTCATAAGCACCCAAAATAAGATAACCTTTCTTTCGGGAATTTGGCAAATCGTTTGAAAAAGCACAAATAGCCTCCTGAAACTTATCCATATCACCTGTTGAACTCGTACGTTCTATTCTATAAGTCTCTGTGCTTTGCAAGAGTTCAAGAACTTCTTCTTTTATTACCATAACCTTTATTTATATTCTCATTGAACTTACCCATAGCATTCTTACTTAATGTAGGCTTTATAAATCATGATTTTCCACTTACTATACTCCAGTAAACTTGATAAAACTATCAAAAGTGGTTGTACTTATTTGAGCACCAATATAACATTATGCACTCTATGCAATCCATTTAAGTAGTTATATCCGAAGAATCATTTTTACTCTAAAAAAAATTAAATTAGAATTATCATTTAGAATATTCATTTGATCAATCGAAGAAGACAGAATAATCAAGTTTTAAACAGAATAAACACATTTAGATTGAAAGAACTACAAATGACACGAATTGCAAATTAGAGAACATACACACTAAGACGAAATGTACACAATAAACAAATGTTTTTACAGGGGGATCGTGATTACTTCTCACCTCATGGGAAGACTCACCTTTTAGTCTATTTTTTTCACAATCAGCTTTTGTAAAGGGCACAAATTACGTTCGAATTGTAAGTATTGCTGATAGCTATTGCTAATAGCTTGGGTAATAAACATTTTAATAAACCTTGCAAACAATTGCTTTGAAGCGAAATAGACCAAACATTAATAACACTCGCAAATATCCTCTGTTCCTCCACGCACCAACGGTGCCTCTATGCCTAACGATTTCTGCTATATAAAACCTCCGTGTTCTCCCCCTCTCTGTGTGATCTTTCTTCAAAGTTCTAATCTCAAAAGGTATCACTCCAAATTGCGGAAGACCCAAAAAGGAAGAAGGAGTAAAACAAGACTGGATAAAAGGGAAGACAGAGTAACAGAAGAACACAAGCAAATCGGTCATTACAACCTCTTACAGCCCTAAGACAATAAGAAATCATAATGACCGATTCTATTTATATAATCCGAACGTTATCGGATGATAGTATTAATAATTCTGTACCAAACGGCTCATACAGCCCTGATTAGGGACACTTGTGTCGTTAAATAGAGATGAACCAGCAGTTATTCTAATATGTATCATTGAACCATTCTTATAAGAAGATGTAGAATAGTTACCATGTTCTCCCCATACGCCTAAGGTACGACTGTTTTGTGATCTGAAGGCAGATAATGGGATGAAGACAGCACCACTATTCTTAATCTTCTCGTATGTTGTAGGATTTTTCGATGCATCTCCAGTTCCAAATGTTGGAGTCTTTGTAAATACCTTTCTTGCAGCTTCAATAGTCATATCATCTGGGAAGATAAGATAGCCACGTAATTCAGCAGGGTTAGTACCTCTCTTTTTGTCTCCGTTCTCATCAATAAAGCATCTTGCCCACTTAGCATACTTCCCACCATTTTCTATCCAAATACGGTTATTTGAATTATTGGTGTTTAGAGGCATCAGATATGCCCACTCGTCAGAAGTCATTACACGAGTCTTCTTTGAACCTACGTATAACTTGTTACCGAAGTCATGCTGAGTTTCTGTACCTGTACCACTGATACTGAAGGTATTATTGATTACCGTAGGGTTATCAATTGTTCCCCATGATGGAAGGTCGAAGTAGCCATAGGTCTCTGGAGAAACATATTCTTTCCCATTAATCTTTATTGTACTGTAACTGTAACTACCACCTGTTCTTTTATTCTTTGGCATAGCCATCTCCCACTGCTCAGGGGCTAATCGGTAATAGCCTTTGTGTATGGTGAGAGTTCCCTTAAGCTTAAGTGGTACTGATTTTTTCCATCTGATAAGTGTGTTAGCGCTAAGGATCTTAGCATTCATTTCTGATGTGTAGGTAGCGATAGGCATTACATACTGCATATTACCATTTGTGATAGCAACTCGCTGGTTGTCACTTACAGAGAACTTCGCCTTCTGACCATTAAAATAAACGAACGATTTGTCAGCAGCATAATTACGTGTATCTGGTGTAGAAGTAATGGCTCCTGTATTCGAATGTGAACCTGCATAATAACCATCGAATGCTGGAGCAACACTACCAGGAACGAAGGTCACATAGAAATCGGTTTTACCATCAGGGAAGAAGATGTTTTCCTCTGGGTCAATCTCTGTACCAATCTCTGAAACACCTGTTACAGCACCAGTGCTCAAGTCTACATTAGCTGAAGCGTAAACACCCTTACCACGAAGACCAACCTTTGTAATTGCCGTATTGTCGTTGGCTGTAATAGCAAAGTGAGCTACAGCAAATAAGTTCTTTAATATAACACTTCCGTCAGTAACTGCCTTTCCACCAGCTGTAGCAACAACGTTACCTGTACCCATTAAGACACAGTTCTTCTTCAAATCCTTAAGTTCACCAGTCTGCTGAGTGAGGTCGATATTGATGTTACCTGCAGAGAGGTCACTTGCACTGATGGTTCTGTCAGCACTACCATTAGTAGTCTTGCCCACATAGAAGAAGCGGTAAGTGCTGTTCTCCGTTATGAGACTTGCTTGTACCTGACCTTCGAATTCACCACTGAGACCGCCACGCTTTGTAGACTTCAATGTGAGTGTGTGAACAGTTTTCTGACCTGCATTGGTGATTACAAGCATCAACTTGTCCCCAGTTTCCCATTTCCATGGACTTTTAGAACCTTCAGCTTCAACCAATTCTGCGCGTGTTGCTGCAGCTTCATCTTCTGTACCAGCTGAGACGGTGAGGGTTAACATTTGCTCCTTTGCTTCTGGCGACACTATATCATCAGAAGAACAAGACGCTGTAAAGATTGATATTACCATGCAAATAAGTGGCAAAAGAATTTTCGTTTTCATTCTTTATTCCTTTAATACGTATTAAAAATACCTTTGATTAATTCATTTTACTACAATCGTTGCACCTACTTATAGATGTCTTTAGTTTTCATCTACAAGTTATGCATAATGTTAACAGCCTTATTTAATCGCCTTGACCTGTATACCAAGGGTCATGTTCGTTACTACCAACATCGTCATTATCAGTCTCACCTGTCACACTGCTACATATCATTGACGCTGGCTCGACACAGAATGTTGCGCACGATGGTTTCAAATAGGCCAGTTTCCCTACCTTGGCTATCATCTCTGATGCCATCAATTCGTTTTTTCTCATTATCCTTTAATTTTGTTTTTTTTTATCTTGAAAGCTTAGCTCGGTTAATTTATTTCAGCTTCGACATATAATTTTCTCTAAAACTACCGCCTTTTGGGGTACAAAGTTAGGCTTTTGTTTTGATATTAACAAATATTTATGCAAAAAAAGTGAGACTGCAATATCTTATCGTTATTAAGTCATGGCGTGACAAGTGGGATAACCTATCAAACCTTTTTGATTATACGAAGCCCATCAGACGTATCATGTGTACTACCAACATTGTTGAAGGTTATCCTCGTCAGGTTCGTAAAGTAACGAAGACAAAGGGAGTCTTCCCAAATAACGAGACGCTCTTCAAGTCCGAATATCTTGCCTATCATAACATCAAAAAGAGGTGGACTCCACCATTGAAAGACTGAGGTCAGACAGCCCAACAGTTCACTATAAAATTTAGCGACCGCTTCCAATTACTATAAGCTCATAAAGTCACGCATCAGGAAATTATCCACATCAAAAATACTCTTGTATCTTTGCAACACCAAGAGAAGATGCAAGGGGCTATGCCACCAGCGAATTAAAATCAGATTGTACGTCGATCCCAGCCTTATTTTACCAAGAGAAAGACTGCTCCAATTTGTCCATCAGCATTCCTCATGCTCCTAAAGAGATGAAGCCAATGGCACAGTCCAGATGACGTACCATATTGGGCTAATTGGTCTAACAATCTTTCCCCTTCTATCAAAAAGAAACCCATTGGAGGGATTAAGTATTTCGTGTCATAATTCCTTTAAGGAACAACACATACTTAATTCGCCCAATGGGTTTAGTCCGCATTATGTTATAAACAACAGTCAGCGTTCTGCAGCTTATAAGAAAGCCATCACGAACACTTTCCGTATTGTCTTGACGCTTAGAGGTGGAACTATCGTTTTAAGTCCTTTTACCACTCAACATCCTCTGCCTTGTGCTCGCCTCCGTCTTCAAAATCTTTTTTCTGAATCTGACCAGGCTCTACGCTGTTACAAATCATACTCTCAGCCTCAACGTGTACCAATGTTACACTTGGCTTTAAGTAACTTTTCTTTGCTTCTATCTTATTCATAAAATATAATTCTAAGTTTCTACTTTCTTAACATATCCTCGTAAGGATTAGTAGTTGATAAATGGTCTAACCAAAGTCGAACTACTCTTTCCAGCAGCACCAAAGTGAGCAATGCTTGTGTTAGCTGTCACAGTGAGAGCCTTATGTCTATTATCACTTGATAATTCATTAGCACACCAATACCAATCATTCAATGGAGTTCCTTTAGCTTGATAGAAGAGTATCTCTTGAAGTCTATATCCTAAGTCACCTCCCCATGGAAGGTCCAACTGAGTATTTCCAAAGCCAGATGTTGGGTCTGCTATACCAAACTTCTTTAATGCAAGACTCCATTCACCCGCACCAGGAACATGCCATTTCTTATTAGGCACTGGATCAAAGTCTGCTACAGCAGTAAATGCTTGGAATTCTGGCCAACCAGCCTTAATTCTTTTTGACACCATTAGATGTCCTGCAGCTTTTCTCGTATAATATGGGTCCCAAGTCTCTTGATAACCATCATATTTATCAATAGCAGCTTGTAAACCAGCTGGAGTCTGATCGTAGGCTGTTTCAGAACCAAGGTTCCAATTCGATGACCACTTCTTTAAACCATTAACATCCTTAAGAGACATAGCTACCTTACGGTTCTTATCAAGCACGAGTGCTACTGGTCTACGGCCTGCCTTCATGTTAGGAACCAATGTACCTACTGTTCCATCATTGAAGAGATAATCTGCAGAATAATAGATAGTCTGTGAAATCGTATAGCTTGTTCCGATTGCCAACTCTACATCCGAAAGATTAAGAGGAAGCACCTTATTAGCAACTGGCTTCTTATAGATAGTACCAGAAGCCTCTGAAGCAAACTGGAATGATAACTTATTCAAGCGTGTCTGAGCCAAGAAATAAACGCCAGCATCTTCTGGAGTGATAATGTAAGATGTCTTTACGACGCCATTCTCTTGAGGGCCCTCAACATTATTAGTAAAATGCTGATATTTAAGCTGACCTGCCTGTGTCACGTTAGCATAAACAGCTGTTCCCGCAGCTGGGTCAATAGTACAGGTTGCTTTAACGCCACCTGCATCAGTTGGAGCAGCTGCCTGATACGTCAGTGCACCATTGATAGAACCCTCAAAGGCTTGACTTGAGAAACCATTAATCTTCATTCTCACCCTTGCATATGGTGAAACGAGATGGAAGTCAACTTGTTGTTTCTTTTGCGCAAGGATTGTTACTTGCTGATTGTTAAAGAGTGCATTGACAGAACCCTTATTTATGTCGATAATAATCTTACCGTCCTTGTATGTCAAGTGATCGCTGAAGACAAAGAATGTATAGGTTCCTGGCTGCAACGCCTGAATAGAAGAAGTACCTGCCTTAGGCGTAAACTTCGAACCATCGTATGAGCCTACCCACTCACCTTTCTTCTGTCCATCTTTATAGGCAAGGATAGTGTAGTTCTGTGAAGGAGCTGCTGTGTAACCAGCACGTGTCTGAGGCTTTGCATCCTCTACTACCTCTGTGTAAGCCTCAAGACCATCACCTAAACTTGATACAGAGCTGGCAATCACACGACCCTTTGCCTCTCCTGCAACACCACGGGTTGCCACTGACTGTTCTTTACCATAGCCAGCAAGATCAAAGTTGAATGAAAGCTCTGTACCTTCTGTTGCTGCCTGCTCTTGCTGCGCATCGTTAGCAAGACTGGCTTCGTTGCTACAACCTGTATTCATTACGGCAACCATCACCATTAACGCCGACACGAATACTTTCAAAACATTTTTCTTCATTTTATTAACACTGTGTTTTAATAAATAAGCGGATTTTGTATAAGACACCTCAAGCTATTCGCCTAAGACGACTATACTCTAAAACTCATACAAATTAATCTAATAGTCATTTTTTTTGTTATCGGGTGCAAAGGTAACAATAATTTTAATAAATGCTCAATGTTTTCAGTTAAAATTTTCAAAGTCGCTAAAGAGACAGGTGAACAGAGTCGATGGACAGAGAGTATGAGGGAGACAGGGTAACAAATGAACAAGTTCTGGGAGTAACAGAGGGGTAGCGCATGACAGGGTATGAGGAAGACAGGGTAACAGATGAACAAGTTCTGAGAGTAACAGGGGGTTAGGGCATGACAGGGTATGAGGGAGACAGGGTAACAGATGAACAAGTTCTGGGAGTAACAGGGGGTCAGGGCATGACAGGGTATGAGGAAGACAGGGTAACAGATGAACAAGTTCTGAGAGTAACAGAGGGGAAGGGCATGACAGGGTATGAGGGAGACAGGGTAACAGATAGACGAACTTAGCTTATCATTAACACCTAACAACAATCACCCAACACCCTTCTTTAGCTGAAAGGCCTCTGTGATATCTGTATGCCGAAGGCCTTCTGTGAGTTCGAAACGTTGGTTGAAATGTTCTGTTAAATCTGTGAGTTCTGTGAGAGAAAATACTCCCCAGCGAGTCTCAAAGATGTTCTTTTTCTCACAGATAACACAGAAGAACAGAACACACAGTATTCCACAGAGACATTAAGTCAACCGATTTCACAGAACCTTACAGCCACCTTTAGCAGTAACGCTCTGTGCGCTCTGTATGCCGAAGGCGTTCTGTGAGCTCGAAATGTGCGCCAAAAGGCTCAGTGAACTCTGTGCGCTCTGTGAGAGAAAAAAACACCCTGCGTGAGAGAAAAAACTCCCCAGCAACTTGTATGAGTCTTATCTTATCGAGAGGGTGCGTTCTATTTCTCACAGATTTACACAGAAGAACAGAACACACAGCATTCCACAGAGACATTAAGTCAACCGATTTCACAGAGCGTTACAGCTAATCTTAGTTGAAAGGCCTCTGTGAACTCTGTATGCCAGAGGCGTTCTGTGAGTTCGAAACCGTGCGCAAAAATGCTCAGTGAACTCTGTGCGCTCTGTGAGAGAAAGAACTCCCCAAGAACCGTGTTAGCAGCCCAATAGGGGTAACCTCACATACTACGCCCCTCCCTGCGGGGAAGGGGTTGGGGGAGGGGCCACTATCTTTTGGGCTCGAAACGTGCGCAAAAAGGCTCTGTTAAATCTGTGTGCTCTGTGAGAGAAAGAACTCCCCAGCAAGTCTCATAGGCTTTATCTCATCGAGAGGGTACGTTCTATCTCTCACAGAAGAACACAGATGAACAGAATACACAACGCTTCACAGAGACATTAAGTCAACCGATAACACAGAACATTACAGCCAACATAAGCTGAAACGCTCTGTGATATCTGTATGCCGGAGGCCTTCTGTGGGTTCGAAACTGTGCGCAAAAATGCTCTGTAAGATCTGTGAGTTCTGTGAGAGAAAAAACTCTACGAAATGTGCAAGCAGCCCAATAGGGGTAACCTCACATATCAACTACCAGCTGGCCCCTCCCCCGTCCCCTCCCCCAAAGGGAGGGGCGTGATCACCGAGATACCCCTATGGGGGAGGATGTGCGCCTCGTTCTATTATCTTACTGGCTGTCTTGTAGGGGTAACCTCACATATTACGCCCCTCCCTACGGGGGAGGGGATGGGGGAGGGGCCAGCTGGCTTGGGAGAGACCACTATGTCAACATTTTTCACATGCCACACTCCTCTCTTTTCGAGGGGAGGACGGACTGGTAGCAAGGAGAGGCGCTTCTACATTCAAGAACAGGCCCTTCTTGAGGCAAGAGGGGCGTAGTCTATAAGCAAGAAGGACGTAGTCTTAAACGCTATGCGTAATATCCTGATTTTATGAAGGTTATAAATTCGGTTATAGGGGAGGCAATATCCTTGGTTAGAGGGCCATTGGCTCGAAGAGTTGTAATGAATTTTTATCATTCTATCATCCCTCATCTCTCCCAAGCTTCAGCCCTAAGATTGTAGAAACACTCTGCGCAATCTGTCTTTGTTTCTTCTGTTAATCTTCCGTCTTTTATCCTTTGTCATACTCTGTTATTCTGTGCCCTCATGCTCTGTCGTCCCTGTCTTACTCTGTTATTCTGTCTTCACTTATTATGTCATTCTGTCTCCTTTTATCCACTCTTCCCATGTGTACAGGTCTTTAAAACGGGAAAACCCACCACAATTGGACTTTCGTCCGCATGTGGTGGGGTTTATAGTGCCCTGCTTTTATACGTATAAAAGCATAAACTGAACATTCTTGTTAGGCTTTAGACAAAGTCTTGAAACGTGCCTGCCTTATTTGATGTTGGCAAATGCAGAGTAAACAGGGTCCTCTTGACCATCATCACTAACCAATACAGGGCGGATGGCGACAGACAACTCCTTACTAAATGGTAACTCCTTGTATGACCATTCTTTAGGGCCAAACATAAAGAATTTTGTTTTGAGTGGAGCTGAAGAAGCACTACTCATGTATGCTCCATAAGCACCTGAACCCCATGTCATATCTCTTAGACCCATCAGATCATTAAGCGTTTCTCGTTTACCTGTAATCGGCAAGAACAAACCAATGTTAGCACGAACAAGTGCTGTAACATTCTTGTATTTATCGTATGCTCTTACACCTGTAGGGAATGCCTTAAGTCTATTAGAAGCACTTCCAGTATTAGTTGTGTAGTACGCACCATATACGAGAGTACCCTTATCGGTGTAACAGTAAGCTGGTTGCACATTAGCATCATTAAGGAGAGACAAGATATCAGCCTCTGTAGGATAACGATACTGCCTATGATTGTTCATCGTGTAATACCAAACAAGGTCACCATATTTTGCCTTCGTTCGGTCGGAAGTTTGTTTTTGGAAAGGTCCATCACCTACATAGAATTTCTGTGAAATCTCTACATTTCCACTCTTATACCTATTTGAATTAAGATTGAGAGCATTTTCAATATCTCCGAAGCGGAAGAGGTCTACGTCATCTGTCGTCTGTTTAGGTGAATTTGCAAACTGTGATGAAACAAGAGTTCCACCAGAAGACGTTTCATTACGGTGGCTATCTATATACATAGCACGCTTTGAAATCCACCACTGCGCAGGTGCTATACCCCAGTATCCGCCATTGACAGGACCATAGTGGATAAAGTTACCAGTAGCCCATTGTACTCCTTGTACCAGAACAGACGCCTTCTGCTTTGGCTCTTCCATCTTCAAGAGGTCTGAACGATATACGTTGCCTTCGTTAAAGGTGATTGAACTGTAAGTTCTCTGATATACCTTGTTTTTTGCGAATACCATGACAACAACGTCTGTGTATGTGCCAGGAATGAACGCTGCATAGGTGTATTTACCATTGGCAGAACTAAGTGTCTGACCTTGTTCTGGCTTGATAACGAGGTTTGTTCGCTCATCATCAAAGTTGTTCTCTACGAAAGTACCTGCATCAAGATTAAATATATCACTACTCTTTACATTTGAGATATAGATAGAGTCGATGTTTGTAAGAGGTTGGTTACTTTCGTTTGTAAAACGCAATCCCCAGATAGTCACGATACGCTTAAGCTTACCAAGGCTTATGTCAACTTTCTTTCCTTCAACCTTCTTTGGCTTCTGCTTAGTCCATTGGAAGTCGAAACGCTCACCAATAGTCTTTGCTGTACCATCCTGCTTAGAGAGGTTTAACTCGACGAGTTTCTGTGTTTTGTCACTTGCCTCATGATAAAGACTACTTCTATCATCGTTTTTAACAACAGGTGTAATGGTTCTGTTATTGCCTTGTGCAGCCTTACCAGGATAGAGGAAAGCAATCTGGCTATTAGTAGTGAGCGCAGCACTTGAAGCTATTTCTCCGTCAAAATTACTCTTACCACCTAAATTACTATTTGTTATATAGCTATAGTTGTCGGCTTGAAGACCATCATCGCCTACTACGTAAGCTAAGATATCATCTTGTTTACCCCATTCAGACTTAATCTTATGGTTAGCATCTTCACTCAAAACACGTGTAGCTGGTTCCTGCTGCAGTGCGTTTGCACCATCAGCAACGAGGCTATAAGTATGGATAGTTGTGTTCTCGGCTGTAGAGCTGTCTACATCGTCATGACAGCTTGTCAGCAGTGGAGCTGCCATCAAGAAGCATGCTACTGGAAATAAGACATTCTTTTTCATTATCTTCATTTCTAATCGTTATAAATTAATTCTTTAGTAATCTTCTGGTGCATCAAGGAAATTTTGCTGCGTCTTAGAATGAGCAGTACCACTTGTGAATGGGTTTGGAGCAGATCCATTACCATTGCCGCCTGTTGGGTCACCACCCTCTACAGGGTTTGTTGTTGTCGCACTAATCGTTAAGATGTGTGACTCAGCTTGTACGTTAACGCACATACAAACTGGCTAAAGATATGCCATCTTCGGTGTCGTTACATTACTTTTCATAACTTAATATCGTTTTTTTGTTTCGTCTAAAAATAGTTGTTACTTGTCTTAAATCTACTAATTTCGTAATAACAATCTACCTCTGATTAATTTCGAGGTGCAAAGTTAGTACTTTGTTCTGATATTAACAAATATTTATGCAATAAAGTTGTACAAGACTATTAATACCTGTTCATTATTGATAAATATCAATTGTAGGGGCTAACTTGACTATTACTCGCCGTTTGTCCTTGCTAAATCAGAGGGGAACAATGGCGCATTAGTGGCAGAAACAATCATAACGTAATTCGATAAAGATTAAGATTACTGTCGTTACTATCGCCCTTCATGGCTTATAACTGATTTATTCATACTGAGTTACAGCAGCTATTAAAAATGCAATCTCCCTAAAAATAGAATGTAAAGAGCTACTAAGAACGAAAGAAAAAGCCCTCACAACCACTTTTCTGCGTTGCCTTCATTGCCCATAACAGCTAAACAGGACTGGCTCGGCAAACCCTTGAAAATCATACAGAAAACACCCACAAACAAGAAAGAATATCGTTTACGCATATTAAAAAGTTGTAATTATTCTATTGTTTATTTTATCTTTTTTCGTACCTTTGCAGGCGGTTTTGCTATTTTTAGCATACTTAGAAATCAAGGAGTGGACCTAAAGCAGATGGGTCAGAAAGGATAAAAGGTAGTTGAGCAACAAGTGGTTGCGCTTACTATAAATGTACGATTAAATTTTAATACGATATTATTATGTTTCAAAAAAACGAAGACGCTCAGATGTGTGGAGTATCAGCAAACCGAAGTAAGAAGTATGTTACACCGTGTATAAGCATCATTGCTGTTGAGACAGCAATTTTATTAGCGGGTTCAGGACCAGATGCGAGTATTGAGGATATTAACTATGGCAAAGAGTTGACGGATGACATAGACGATCAATAACCCTCATACAGCACACAAGAACGTACGCTGACAGGTGATTTTAATAACGAGTAAGACTATTATAACAATACTTAGAAAGAGATAAACAATGTCCATAAAAGTTTTTTCAATGGCTATCTTAGCCTCATTGCTATGCCTATCGTGTAGCGAAACAAACGTAGACTACGATTCAAACACAGGTACTACTTCTTCTACGGGAGCTGTAAAGACATACGACGTAGACATAGAAGCAAGCACTGACAACCCCGAAAACCAAGCGCAGACAAGGGCGAATATGCCTTTCAAGGTTAGCGAGGAGAATATTAATGGGAAGACTGTGTTATATCCGAAACTGAATATCACACAGCAGACAATGCCTTCGGTGGTCGTACTTTATAACAAGAATGGTGGCAAAAAAGAAGTTGTCGAGGCCAACTGGACCGTCAAAAAAGAAGGTTCCGACGTGAAGTTCCATCTTAACCAATTGTCTACTACGAGCAATCTGGCAAATGGCGAGTGGTATATCATGGCCTTTATGGGTGGTGGCGAGAAGAAAGGTGACGACTTAGAAGTGAACACCGAGACTACTATCAACGTGATAGAAAAGGGGAAGGAGTTTGCTACTTCGTGTCCTTTCGCCACCACTTGGCGTCACATCGTTAAGCAGGGCAATAAGTTGAAGCTCAATGATGAGACTAAGAAGATGGTTTTCAAGCCACAGGGAGTATTCCTCGTTCTGTCGTTGGAGAACCGTGTAGGGCTCGACACAAAGGTTAATCGTGAGGTTACATTAGAGAGTAATGCGTTCTGCTCATCGGGTTCATATAAGTTCAACGTCGGCAGTAACGTTTCTGATGATGCCGACTTGGCTTCTTCTTATTGGCAGGCAAACAGTGCGAATGCTATCAGCCGCAGCTCAAGCATTTACGAGAAGTACAACGCAAAGCATTATACAACGAAGATCAAGCTAAACTATGAGTCGGCTAAAGACGATGGTTCACTTCGTCAAGGACAAAACGATCTTGACAATTACATCTATTTTAATAGCTATAAGAAGTCAGGGCAAGCCGCTTCAAACACAAAGACCAACCGCGGTTTCCTTATCTGCTTGATGCCAGTAGACTATAAGAAGACAAGTAATTACCCTGGTGGTATTGTCAATGAGACCCTGCTTTTCGGTAAGGTAGACGTGACTAATGCGGAAAGAAAAAACTTCACAAATAATGTCTCTACCTACACCACAGACCCAAAGACATGGGCTCCTGATATGCGCAACCGCTATCTCTTAGCCAGCTTCAGCGACGAACTCAAGAAAGGTTCCAGCTATGATGTGACACTAAGAATAGTACGCCCAACCTTGCCTATTGAGCGTTTGTGGGCTTATAGACAGGGTAATGCTATGCAACAAAAGAAAAGGACTGAAGCGGAGGATATTGCTGAGGGAACACAAACTGATAATAATAACTACCCTTCTCTGAATAGTAAACTATATAGATTACCTAAGTACTCTGAGTTTATTCCTATCTTTAATAACCCAAAGCTACAGTTAAACCAGAAACAGGGGTTGGGTGGTGTACCTTCATATGACATCGGAAATGAGTATGGATACGCAATAACATCAGACAGTCATGGTGACTATGTGGACATCAATGGACAGCAAAGAAAGTTCTCTAACTGGTTCTGCACCAAGCCAGGATATAATGTTTTGTATGCCATTATGTACTTTAAAGCGTTTGGTAACAAAGACCCTAATGGTACAAATAATTATAAAGTAGCTGTCAGAATGACGTTCCCAACTCCTGAGGCAACATCTGGTGAGATAAAGGTAGAGACCTATTATTTAGGTCCAAACTATAACTTATCCATGAATGTAGCAGGTTATTACATGTGCCACGAAGAGTTTTGGAAGAGATTAGATCAGAAAGATATCATCGTAAGAACATTCCAATTAGGCACTTATTGGCTTAACACCAAGAATGCAACAAACCCATACGAAAAGAAATCACAGTACAATGATCTCAGCCCTAATGGTATTACACAGAACGAAAATAGCACTCGCAACAAGTTTATCAAACACTATTTCATCCCTTGGCTAAAAAGTCCTGCTTGGTAATAGTCAGGCTTTCTAACCATACCAAGAGCGGCTCAATGAGTCGCTCTTTTGTTTATCACACGCCCTTTTTCTCATCCCCTTCTGTCCCCACATCCGCCCTCCGAAAGTGTTACTAAAAGCCATGCTTGTCTCCCTGTTACCCTGTCTTCCTTTTGTCATTATGTCATTTTGCCCAAGCGTGTCATTATGTCATTCTGTCTAAAAAATGGTTCTTCCGTTAAATGTGTGGACGCTTTTCGTAGTGCTTTAACGTAAGAGCCAAAGTTACTCATTAAACAAAAATATGGCAGAGACAGTCAACTATCTATCCTATTTTCATCCTCTTTCATTGAAAATGTTTTCGTTTTAAGACTTCGAAAACTGCAGACAAGGGCTTGAAAAATCATTACATAATTTCAAAGAAAATACCTATAACTAATGACAAAAATATACACATGAAGCAGGCTTACAATCAACAGCGTATCAATTAGTTATCAAGTATAAAGTAAAAGGTGCTTAGTTGGACTTCAGAAGGGCGTTAGCAAGGGTCTTAAAGAGCATCTTTTGCAACCCAAAAGGGCGTCTTTTAGAAGCCAAAAGAGCATGTATTGGGTCTGAGCTGTACAAAAATAGTTTACAAACATGATTTAATAAGGGAATAAGCAGGTTA
>QWCT01001102.1_pt1 | contig 14743 bp, 9 predicted proteins | sample 1972681 | NCBI WGS metagenome assembly QWCT01 (sample SAMN09866701, study PRJNA288562) | Human oral metagenome isolate pre3_saliva, whole genome shotgun sequencing... | isolation source: mouth | host: Homo sapiens | place: USA: California | reverse complement strand
CTTGATTCCTCCGATCAGTCCGATGACGGCACCAATGGCGTAAATGAGTTTCGTCCCCGGGTCGAAATAGGAGGTGACCATTTTCGTGGCCTCGTTGATGCCCGACAGCCCGTTGCCTTGCGCGAAGGCGGCAGGGGCGAGAACAGTGGAGAGTAGAAACAGGGATAGCTGCGTGAATTTCTTTTTGTTCATGATGCAGTTTGTTATTCGGTAGATATGCATGGGGTGTTTTTGTTTTCTGGAAAAGGAGGGGAACGGCCGCCGGATCCGGCTCTGTACTTCCATCCGTGTGTAGCCTTCAAGCGGCACGCTCCCTCCTTTCGTTTCTGTTTGGGTCGCTGTTTATAAGTAGTACGACAGCGGTTTGTCGTCTGTGCTCTCGTCCGGAATCGGAGCAGGAACGACTTCTGACGTTTGCGTCTCAGCCTCCTCCGACCGTCTAATGGCGGCGAGGAGTTTGCGGTGATCACGCTCCTGTTCTGCCAAATACGCCTTGTATTTCTCCATTAGGTCGGTGCCGCGCAGACTTTGCAGGGTCGTCCGGACATCGTCGGGCGCTTCCTCGTCGAGGGCGTCATCGTTCCGACTCCATCCGTTGACACGCGCCAAATCCCGCGAGAGAATAGCCGTCGGAGACACTTCGGGCAGCGGTTCGTCGGACAGCGACAGGTCTTCGCGTATCACTTCGTCTTCATCGATTTCATCGGCTGCATTGGCCTTACCGGTTCCATCCGTCGCATACGCTTCGACAAATGTAGATCCGCCTCCTTCCGGCGTTGGTTGCGAGGGAACGGCGGGAACTTCCGGGATAGGCAGTGAAACAAACGGCCGACTCTTACCGACTAAATCGTGCGGTATAGCTTCTTGCACCTCCTCTCCGGAAGCGTTTTCAGAGGTACCGGACGGCTCCTGTTTTTGGCCTCGAGATTGCCACACCTGATAACCGAAGTAGCCGATCCCGAGCAGCATCCATACCACGCCCAAGAGGAGGAGCAGGTTAAGAAGAAAGGTTTCCATGACGTTCATAGTGAAACGGTCGTTTTACGTCTTTGTCTGGCCGCGGCATTGTTCAGCAGATCCCGATGCGTTCGGAGATGTTCGCGGAGAATATTATCGATATAAGCAGCCATCGGTAGTCGCACCCCCAAATCCTGCAGCACGTTCCGCAGGATCTGCAAAGTCTCCACATTCATCGTGAATGCGGTCTTCTCACGAATGCGGACGGGATGCATATAGGTGGAGCGATAATCGTCGAGCGTGATCGGTGCTTCTTCTGTTTTCCTTTGGAGGGGAGGTTTCGCTTCGAGAGATTGCTCTTTGGTTTGCACTCGAATTTCAGCTGGAGGTTCCTCTTCTTCTTCCGGAGGATCGAAGGCGATCGTCTCCTTGGGATTACGCTTCATCACGCCGTCCTCGGCCATCTCTTTGAGTTTGTCATCAAGCAAACGACGACGTTCTTCAATCGTTGCCATCGTGTTTCTGTATTTCGATACCGAGGCGTTCCATCAGGGCTTCGACCAACTCATCGAGTCCCGTCCCCGCACGCAATAACCGGTGTGGAGGCAAATAGGTCGATCGAAATGCCCCTCGAAATCCATATTGCTCCAATTCGTGACTGAATCGATGTGTAGCATAGACGCACCCGGGAAACAGCGTCAAGCCCTCTTCCTTTATATACGCACTGTAATGCTCCATCAATGTGTTTTTCACTCGTCGATCCACCTTATTCCATAGCAACATGATGTCCTTGACACGTGCCGTCTCTATCGACACGCCAAGGTCGGATATGCTCTTTGCATACGCCAAACAAGAAACGATCGACTGAACATCCGCCTCAATCGGAGAAAGGATGCAGTCCATTTCTAAGGAGAGTTCAAGCAGTTCGCGGGTGCCGGCGTGTCCGGGGAAATCGAAAACGACTAACTTGAAATCTTCATTGGGGTGGCTGCTGAGATAAGCGTTCGTCTTAGCTATCGCCTCTTTCGGATCAGCCTTGAGCACGCGATAGGCCTTTCTCCCCAATTGATCGAAATAGGACTTCATCTGCTCGGACAATGACGGACTCTCCTCAATGGCCGCCTTTTCTCTTTGGCGCAACTTGTAAAACGAATCCTGCGACAGATCGCAGTCGACGACGAAGAGCTCGACTCCTTTTTCATAGTAAAGCATGCTGGCCGTGATCTCCGCCAGCGTACTTTTCCCTACCCCGCCTTTTTGCGAGGAGAACCCCAAGAACAGGGGCAATGTGTTTGTTGCTTTCATGGTTGAAGAGAGATGGTTTGATGGTTGGAACAATCTTTTGAACGAGCGATAAACCGGCCGTTAGTCCGATAGTATGATCGAAAGAATCTTCGTGCGACAGGTCGATCAATCGATCGTTCGAGATCTCGAATCATCGAACTGGCGATCGACTTCTCAAACGATAGATCGGAGGATCATCCGCTCGTTCTACCGACAAAACAAAAGGTCGTTTGTCAGGATATTCATGCTGAAGGATATACCGGGAAATCGCGGGAAGAAGTTCAAACAGCCCTTATTACAAGCGGATTGTAGAGTCTGCATAGCTTTGCCGCCAAATTGAAAGTTGAGGAGCTGAGCTGCCTTTTGGCATACGGCCCTGAAGGCCGGGCAAGGTGTGTTTTTGTGCCACAAACTGCCGTTTGTACCACGAAAAACCTTGCCTCGGCCGGGAGCGGTTCACTCCAAAGTCGTGATTAGGATGCAATGAAAATGACGAAACAAAAGAAGCCCGAAGGCAGATGTGCCACCTATCCACGATGGGACAGATGGCACATCAGAATACCCAAGTTCGAAGACCAATAGTGGAGCATAGGGGTGTAACGAAGGTCTGGTGTATCGTCAAGAAGTGATTCCTTCAGAGCAAGGCTTCTTGGTGAATCTTTTATGGTCATCAAGAAAACTTCGACTGAACCTCGCATAGAAGGGCTCACGAAGATTATTGCCTTGACGTACAAGATAGGTATCTTTTACGACGAAGCTGTGAAAGTCCTCAACACCTATCTTTCGGTTGCTACAGCCCAGCGAATGATAAGTAAGCTCGAGACCTACTCCCAAGCACTAATCAGACTGCAAGAGCAAGCCCTGCAACTGACAAAAGATTTTGAACGAAGGATGAACAGAAAGCTGACAAATCAACGCTTACCTGGCAGCTACGGCTTGGAACTTAAGGAAAATAATGGAAAAGTTGAAGGAAAAATTTTTATATTTTATTTTCGGTTGGTTTTTCCGGCGGGATAAAATATATTTTGTGGCATAATTTGATTTTATAAAGAACGACTATATGGTGCTGAAATTAGCGTGTCGCCATAGCATACAGATAAAACTTTTGAAAGAGAGTTTTATCTGTAGACAAATTTATCTGTCGGCAACTATCACAACTCTCTAAACAAACTTTGAAAATATTTTTTCAATGAAAGAGTTCCGGTAAATCTCGCAAAGGTGAATAAACGAGATTGAGGCGTTCGCTACCAGGACGTGTTTGATGGATTGCCGGAATATAAGATCCTGGAGAACTCATATCGACATACACTATGTTGAAATCGAAATCTTTAGCAAAAATTGCAGCAGCAGCTGTCATAGACTTTTTTCCACCTGTAATATCGATCACCATATTGCTGCCCTCGCTCACGATGAGCATTTCCTTCATCGTTTCATAAATTGCGCCAAAAGACTCGTCTTCAAACATAACATATGTGGGATTTGAATCAAGATGCGCAAGAATTTTATCATCTTTTACCTTTATATTTTTATCATAAAAGATGACATGATTTTTAGGCTGAAGCAAATGTTGGGTTATAACAATAGGGGCAGGAGTCATACCCAATACAGAGAAAAGGGTATCGACACCACCGTTCTCTCTTAATTGTTTCCCGACAATATCGATGTCCTTTAAGTGCTCCAAGAGTTGTGGCATTATTTTCTTGGCATAGAATTTCTTCGCCTCGTCATGCTTGGCTGGATTACCTGTATCTTGTATCCATTGTTCGATATGTTGATCAAGTTGTGTCATATTTAGCTCTGTGTTTTTAGTTTATTGATAAAAGTTATTGTATCTGTTATCTGATCAGGAGTAAGGCACACGCCTAGGTCGAAGCCGCTTTCAAAAGACTCGGTAGTAAGGTTACCAGTAAATATAATACCTCGCCGAGGTGTCAAGACAGCTTTTGCGTGATTGTCTTTATGATAATTGATATGAATACCTTTTATGACCTGCTTTTTTTCTTCTCTCATGACGATGTGAAGTCTGACACCTCTTCTTTTGGCATCAAGCAGGTGTTTCCCTAACGACACACCGTCAGCATCCTTTGCATTAGGTTCTAAGGAATATGTAGCCAAGTACAGATCCTCGCCAGATTCTGTAGATTTTATAATATCAAAAATCTCATTGCGAAGGTCGTGAATATCGCAGTCTGCCAAGGCTTCACTTTTACCTCTGGATGTCTTTGCAAGAGTCATCTTAATTCGTGACATTCTTGAGAGTTGATCGCAATCAATTTCTTCTGATGGACGTTCATAAGTAAAGTGCGAATCGTAACTGGCGAAACGATATCGGTCTGGACGTAAAAAAATGTAGTCAAACACTTCTTCAAGTTCATCATATTCCTCCCTGCCCAGTTTGACTCCCAATTCAGAGATTTTGTTGATGCTGTTCGGGGTGAAATTGAGGCTTGTGATAATACCACAATTTGCATCAGTCAAGAGAAACTTGGCGTGAAGACCATCAAGTCCGGAAATATGTGCTCCGGCATCATAAAGACTTTTGATAGAGGAAGAATGTAGAAGATCTTGAGTAGTTTGTTTCGCAGATTTTCTCTTACCAGAAAATTTATTTATAAAGACTTCTCCAGTAGCCCCCTCTAGGTTGGTAAGAATGAAGAGCGCAACTCCACGAGACAATGCATCAATAAGCGCAACTCGTATGTCAGAATCGTCGAAGAGGAGATTGCACGCTTTGATCCAAGTCTTAGTTTCACGAATTTGTCTTACCACCTCTTGGGTAAGATTTCTTTCATTCAGATTATTGTAGAATATGTAGCTCATTTTCCGTATTTTATATAGTTTTCAACATCGCACCTAAATAAGAGGTCGTGACGGTCAATCGCGATAAGAATTTGACGCCAATTATTAGGATACTCATTTTGAAGATGTTTTATTATCTGGTGCCAGTTAATATTCGACTGATTGATTGCATTACGAAGACGCCCCAGATTGTTTATTTCCGGAGTAGCCTGAACCTTAACAAAAGCAGTGCCTACTAATCCGGGTAAGGGAATGGGCATAATGCCTTTCTCAATAAAGGAAAGTATTTTTGATCGGTTTCGTGTTGTAGCATCAAGATGCTGAATTACGATGGTGCATTGGCCCGTTTCTGTGTCTACCGACAAATTGAGATTCTGAAGGAATTCTGCCCCATATTCTTTCTCCATAGAGTATTCGTACAATTGACGCAAAGAAGAAACTGAAACTTGAGTAAAAACATTCGTATTGATCTCATCTTCTTTCACATAAGAAAAACGTCGGTTGCGCCCATTACCAGTTAGTTTAAATGCACTCAAATTTTCCAACCAGCCAAAAGGAGAAACTGGATTCGCTGAGTTGTCACAGAAAATTTTGCGAACTACCTTATGTTCATCCAAGAAAATTCCAATTGAAAGGTTCCTCATCCATTTGGAAGATAGTAGACTCATTGAAGTTTCCTTGGATTTTTCGGGAATGCCGAGTCTAAACGAATATTTCCGACCCTTATTGTCATTAAGTTTTGCATTCAATTCCACTAGCCGTTGCTCCATATTAGGGTCAAATGGATATAGACCTCCAGGATTGCTTTTGATATCTGAGCAATTGAATCTGTCGGATAGTCCATTGACTACATCAATCGGGAACGGCTTTCCAGAGAAACCATCTATAAAGCAGCAGGCAACCCCGTCTTTAGCAAGCTCTATTCTTTCCACTTTATGCCTCCCCATAGGAGTAAGTGCCAGTCTGTTAAGGATCTTGTCAAAATGAACAAGTTGCGGACCCGGAGTATCCGATTTAAACCGTTCAAGTATAGTTTGATGGGGGTCATTTACCATTAGTATGCCACAAGCGGTCGCATACGACATTCCTAAATCTATTAGCTGAAGAAGTGCTCTATCACGAAAATCAGCTGGATTGGATGTTGGGTAGCTGTATTTTACTTTTACGGCAAATGTCGGATAGCTTATGTCAAACCAAATCAGAGGCGCAAGCCCTTGGTTTTCGGCGTATTCAAGGAAGGCTTTATTATTCATTTTGGAGTGGCTTAATGATGAAAAAGCGATTATTTCTCACATTTATCTTGACTTTGGTGCCTTTGGGATAGCACAAAGCCGATGGAACATCAAGAGTGATAAGTGAATTGTCATTCAATTCCACGATTAAAGGAGATTGCCCTCCCGAATAAACCACGGCGCTGAATTCGAATTCATTAAGAGTTTTCTGCCGACTCAGCCAAAGGCCCATTGGCTGAACCATTGTGCAAGGTTTCCCATCATGGTATCCAATGAGTGCAGCACGCATCTGTTTTGGACTGGGCTCGTAAAGAGAGTCCTTCAAAACGGGATTAAATAGAGTCAGGCGTTTCCCATGATATAGACTTGTGAACTGACCATTCTTCAATCTTGGGCAATCTTCAAACACATAGTAAGGATTGTCCAGATTTTTGATTAACGGAGACTTTTCGGGGGGATAATCATCGAACAAATATTGCATTGCCCCACGATGTACAACAAGTTCTACCTTCTTGTTCATTATCTCTTCGTATACGGCCACGACAGCGTCCCTATCCACTTTGTGTAACGACTCGTTCTGAAGTGTGTCAAGATGTCCTACCATGATTAAGTTACACTTCGCTCTACTGAAGGATACGTTTAGGCGGCGGAGATCATCCACAAAATTAAGGGAACCGAATCTGGTGTTTCGAACAAACGAGAATACCACAATATCGTATTCTTCTCCTTGAATTGAATCGATAGTGAAAATATGATGACTTAACTTGGAAAAACGATTTTTCATTCTCTGTACTTGAGCGCCATACGGGGAGAGAATCCCCACCGATTTACCTGCATCAAGGGCCGCTTCCAACATCGGAAGTAGTTTTTCTTCTATAACTTGGATTTCTCCGTCATTATACAAGCTCATTCCTTGACGACTTTCACGCGCCTCTTTTCCCATCCCGGAAGTGTCGATGAATAGAATGGGATGCTCAAGTCCTTCTATATTCAAGGTCCTGTCTGCAGCTTTGGGAACTGACTGAACTTTTCCTTCATAGAAGAGCTTGGAAACAAAATCACCGATCTCCGGGTGCATGCGAAATTGCTTCGAGAGCATAATCTGGTGGGATTCTGGGAGTCTAGGTTTTAGGTCTCCGAATAGAGATTTTCCCACATCTTCCATTATATCCTCTGTGAGAGCCTCTATGCTAGGAAGTTCGCAATTTTCATCCTCATTCGCTTGCTCAAGATCTAAGCGACGTTTTTCTGCCAACTCCTTAACAAGTTCGGAATTAGTATAAGGTGGGAGCTGTTTGTCATCTCCTACCAAAATATACTCATCTGCCATCATCATGGACACTAAGGACTCAGCGTAGTTTGCTTTACCTGCTTCATCTATTATGAGGGTATCAAAATGGAGATCCTTCAGTATCGGATTAACTCCAACACCAACGCATGTACCGAAAACTACGTCTACGGCTTCAAGATTTAATGTCCGATGTTCTGACGCGAAATTCTCCACATCTTCTTTGTCCAACGCAGTGTGGTACTCATTTAAAATATCTATGACGTTGTCGTATAAGGGAAGAATGTCTTTTGCAAATTTTCGAGACACTTCACTGCACTCAACCTTATGCCGTGGATCGAATGACTCACGAACCTTCTTTAATTCTTCTAAGGCATTCTCTGAGGAAGATACGTTGACACATTTGAGATGGTTGACTAACAACATCATGTCTTTGATGGCTTGTCGATGCTCTTCCACACTGCCAGAAATTTCTATTGATTCATCGTCACGAAGGTAGGCACAACGTAAAGGGGATTCATTAACCTCACGCGGAGAGCTGAGGACTTTCCCACCTCTACGTCCCGACAGTTTATAGTATAACTCCTCAACTGGTGCAACCGATTGAGTGCACACCAGAACTTTTTTATGGAGTTTAACAAGATTGCGAATGATATCAACAATCACGGTAGATTTACCTGTGCCCGGAGGACCTTGAATCAGAGTAATTTGGGAGCCGCCAAGAGCCATCTTAAGTGCCTTAGCTTGTGAATCGGAATCATCCTCAAGATTGAAATACTGATTGGCCTCAATCTCTTCAACCTTTGGTGGATTGATAGGGTTCAATTTATTTCTTGCGATTTTGCTAAAGATATCCAATCCGTTTCGTTCGTAAACAAAACTCTCGATGGCCCTAATCTGCTGCTTTATATGACGAATATTAGGGAATCGTTTAATTTGAATGCCCGACTTTCTTAATCCCTCGATATCTATATCTCGGTTGGCATAAAGTTCCACAATCCACTTGTTTGAGCCAAGATATCTAAGTACACCGCTGGGGTGGCGGTCTTCGAAACGCTCATTATCATTTGGCTTGACAAGAACTTGTAACCCATCATTTGAGTCATCCCCGCTGATGATACTATTAAATGCCTCGGGGATGGCATCAAATCCTATGCCATATCCGCCCAAAGAGCCTGCTGTTTCAGATATTTCGGATGCTTGGATTTTGACATCTTCACTACAAAGAGCTACTTCACGATCATGATCCATCATAAGGAGTTCTTTTAATGTCAAGTAGTGCTCCCCTCTCTTTTCCCGGTTGCCTCGATTAAGTTTTCTTAATTCAGGTAGCACTTCTCGATTGTATTTTAGAAGCGCCATTACAACGTCAACATCCTGAAGGTTTGGAGGCAATGCGCTGGAATTGAGCGGAACAAGCTGAATATTTTCTCCGGCAATCCTTATGGCTTTGCTGAAGTGGGAGCTTTTCTTTGAGGATAAGGAAAGATCAAGTTCACAGCTGGTAACACGAATCTCGTCACCGTCCTCTTTTTCACGACAGAATGTGGATATCGATATTCTCTTATTGAAAATCGTTAGTATATACCCATTTTCATCTTTAACTCTATAACAGTCTATGAAAAAGGTCTGAGTTGAAAAGTAAGCTGGGTCAGAGGAAAGTAATTCAGCCAATTCTATATGTTTGTCAGGTTCATACCGAACTTGCAAAGCAAGCGGATAATAGTCTGGTAGTTTAGGATTGAATCCTGGAAGGTCTTGAATGTCTCTGTAACAATCCAGCAAATCAGGATCAAGATCTTCTGTTGCATCATGAGTTGAGAGCGGTCCCTCATCTTCTTCATCCTCTGCCTCATTAACAATAGTGAATCTTATCATTTGTGCGGGATGTTTAGGTTTTACTATTGCGCGAAGGCGCAAGGTATCTAGTATTTCTCCTTCTGCTAAAGTCACTTCTTGACGGGGTATATAGCCGAAATACCCTCTCCACTGAACAAAGAAATTTCTGTCAGTGCTGATATTATCCAGTATCATGGCTTCAACCCCTTCTCTGGAGACCAGCATTGACATATCGTTTGTAGCTATATTGTTTATGTCAAGTAAATCTGCTGCATCAATTGATAGAACAGCATAATTAAATTCTTGATATCTATGGGTAATCCGAAAGTTGTACGTTTCCCCAACGGCAAAATGTTCTTTGATTATATGCCTAGCAAATATTACATTAACTGGATACCCCTTTATAGTGAGGGAGCTCGGAAGAAGGATACCATTCTCAAACTCGTCATCATCTTCTGCATACTCGGCTGTAATGCGACCGGTAGAACTAATATTCTTTACGATGAAATCTCGGTAAACTTCAGTTTCTTCATCCTCGCTATCCTCCATGACTAGGTCCTTATAGGAGGAAGATAAGCTTCGATACTCCTTAAACATGTCTCCGACCGCCAGAGTAGTAAGTTCAACTATCTCTTGTTTGCGATGACTTATTATAATCCGTTGAGTAGCTACGTTTAAAAGCAGAATGTCAAACCGTAGCACATTCCCCTCATCACTGGGATCAAGCGTTTCGTAACAGGTACACTCGATGCCTGACTCTAAACGAACTATGGCTTTCTCAGAATCCACGGAGAGTACAAAACCATTCACTGAGGTTTTCCCATCCAGTTCCATCCAAGGATTTGGCATAAGTGCTTTTATAGAACATGTTAGTTGTCTACGTTCCTTGTTGCGATGGGTCACCTTCACTGTGATTTTATCACCGGGAGCATAACGGAAACTGTCTTTGTCGGTATAATGAATCCAGTCAACATCTCTAAAGCTCAAATAGCCCTTAAATCCTAAATTCCCGACTTTCAATAGTGCGCCACTATTGGTCAGACCTGTTATTGTAGCAGATACAATGGCGTCTTCAGGCAGATGTTTATCAAGTTTGCTCCACGGATCAGGGATTAAATCACGTAAACTCACCTTTATTGTCTTTCGCTTTTCGTCATAACCCTTCACAAGAAGACGTAAATCGTTAGGAAGTGATAAATTTTGGCAATCATCAATTTTTTCCAACCAGGATATTTCATTTGCCGGAAGCCATGCTTGATATATGCCCAACGATAATAATAATCCTGTTTCTTTTTTGGACACAACATGACCAGACACCACTGTGCCTTTCGAAAAGAGTTCTCTTACTTGTACCCAAGGATCCACATTGGCATCCCGTTGACTACAGATGAGTCTTTTCTGATCCTTTCGCACAGATGCAATAACTATGTTTCCAACATTTAGACAAGCTTTTGCCGTTACTGTTTTATCCCAGGAAACCAGAGTGTTAGGCATAAATGCAGGAATGCATCCATTGATTAATAGATTGGCGCCCGAATCATTGATATTAACCACAATTGCCTCATAGCAATCATGATTGTTAATCAACTTTATGTACTCAGAAACAGGAAGTTTTGCCTGGACTTTTGTATTGCTGGAATCGGTGTCTTCAGGATCTTGCTCTATCTTCACAAGCCATTCAGAACCAATTATATGGTCTGCATCTGCCGTGTCTATCCATGTAGGCCCATTTTTATAAAAGCAAAAAAGCTCAATGTCTTTGCTCCCTAACGGATGCATTATATATCCTCCGGAATTGACATTGGTAACTTTTGCACGTATATACATCTGATCATTATATGCTTGCACAAAGTCTTTCCGGTCCTTCACGTCTGCAATGGATACATTAGACCAAGTTATACTTGAGAGTCCTAGGAGCGATTTCTTACGAGTCTCTATTATAACCTCAGATGTGAAATCCGATTCGTTCGGAACGTATTCACCAAAACGGAAAGTTTTGTTATTATACTCTCGTTTGTGTACTTGCTTGAGCCGCACTTCCAGACTATTTCGATTGGGTTCAAGTACACTCTCTCCAGTTTTACTGAGAATAAGCGATGCATAAGAGATATAACCTATGGCCCCCCCCGAGGTTCTTATTACTGCAAAGTGCTTTTCGGGGTAGCGCTTTATTATTAAGGCTGAATCTGTCCTTTCAGGAATGGGAGACTCTGTAATCTGTCTCCTACTGGCGATAATGCCCCCATTGTTGCTGAGAATAAGAAAGCTAAAAGTCTGGCCAACTTTTACTCCAAAAGGCCGTTCTCCAAATACTTCCCAGTCCCACTCGTCATACGGCACTTTTCCTATCTGAGGCACTGAACCTTCAAATAGACGATTATTGAATAACCACGTTCGAGTACCTGTAAATTTTATCGTCACAAAACGATTATCATCATCAAAGTCTATGACTTCACCCTCTTTAATGGATCCGGGTCGACAAGTACCAGAGACGTTATTTAGCAAAACAGTATGAGATTGCCATCTTTGCGTTATATCACCAAGAAATTCGTTTTCAAAAACCTTGAGCACATTGTCATCCGCCATATTCTCATAGACGAAAATAAGTCTTTCGCTTTTCTCGTCATCGATATATGTGTCGTCCTCCAAGAAGGCGTTTGACAATTGAGGGAATAAAGACAACAGAATATGGCGTACACGCACTGAGGATATTCCAAGTTTGTGAGAAAGCTTCTTCAATGTAAAATTGGAGCTGCCCGTAGAATCATCACTATCGGAATCCTCTGATTCTATATCATTATCCTCTAACTTATTGTCAAAGTCAACAAGCGTATTTTCAACGTTTATATCTACCTCAGGTTCTAACCAATTTTCCTCGGGATGCTCATCTTGTTCTGAATTCCATAGTTGACTACTCAACTCTCCTGCGCTGTTATTTTTCTTGAGATCTGCTGCGTGTAATTCGGTCAAAGTTTTTTCTTTGTCTGCGGCTTTTGATAGAACCGAGCGCAACCATTCTTCTAATGGAGCATTGATTCTCTGATTCCAGTTTGGAGTATCAATCAAACCGAGTTCAAAAAGTTTCTCTGCTAAAGATTTTTTATTAGCCTCTAGGGATGCCGCTAGTTTGTGAATCCTTATACGTGGATCATTGAGTTTAATTTCCAATTTCTTCCAAACTTCTTCGTCCAGCACTGTAAACTCGGTTATATCAATGCCTTCTGTCAAATGACTCTTTTTGACAATGTTTATCACATCGGCTGGTTGGCGATTCAGTTTTTTTGACCAAGCTCCAATGCTGTTTGTCGGATAGGCTGTATTCCCTGATGGTTGGGAGGAGACTCGATTATATATCTTCTTTGAATTATCATTTCTAAGTCGGGTCTCCTGATCTCTAGTTATAATATCAGATTCGTATAGAAGACGGTCTGCTAGACCAACTTGTCGCAATGTGTTGGCAAGCGAGTTCGCAGATTTCCCTAATTCCTGTGCTAATTGTCCCAGTGTCATAAGAGCATAGCGTTAATAGTTTAAATTCAGTGCTATTACCAACCTTCTCTTTTCGAAATTGTAACCCGAGACGGAGCACTCATACTCAATGTCTGAAGAAAGGACCTGTGTTAAATTTGTAATTCTCCACGGGGAGGAAATTTTGTCTTTGCCAAGAAAGCAATTTAACCATTCCTTTGTCCTAAAGAAGGCATAATTTGGCTTAATGGACGTAACCTTACAGGTTATTGTACTGCCAATAGGGTAAACCCTTTCGATATCTGCCCAATAGTCGTAGCACCATTTTGGCTCATATATTTGCTGCTGATTCATTGTTGTTGTCATTTATTGGTGTAAAATCAACATCTTACAGCGAATGTTTATTTCGCATATAAGGTTAGCATTTGCTGTGCCACATTATATAATTCGTTTCTTAGACTTATAGGAGATACAACCTCAAGGTCGGCCCCAAAGCCGAGAAGCTTTTGTTTGAGCAGTGGGTTCAGAACCAATTTCAATGTCACTTCCCCGGTATCATCCTTGATGTTCTGCGTTGAGTGTATAGGATTCTCTTTTAAGAAACGAATAATCTGTTTGTTCACTTTAAGTTTGACTTCTTCTATTTGTAATTTGTCGGGATTCAGTTCACGAGAAACTTTTGCTTTATCGGTCTCATTGGTAGGCACGTAAAATCCCAATACATTACTATAGTATCTTCGGATTTCATTTTTGAGAGACTGCAATTCATAATTTTTAGCTGGCGAGTATTTGACATTGTCCATGTTTGGGGACATCATCTCTATAGCGGCCAACGGAATTACTGTCCAATCAAATGGGTTTTCCTCTGAAATGCGACCAAGCACAAACCATTTTCCATTGAATCGTTTAAGCATGTAGGGAGATAAGGTGAAACGTCTTCCTCCATTAATTCGTGGGTAGATCATGTCAATTGGAACCTTATTCTCAATGGCATCGTAGATATCCTTTATATATCTAAGTTCCGATATTGTGGTGGGAATATCTATATTTTCCGACATGTCATTCAATGCAGCGTCTACATCACCCAGGCTAACTTTAAGAAAATCTCTGATAGGGATTGCCCCATCGAAAAAGGCAATGAGTCGACAAATGGAATTTAACTGTTTCCGATCCTTGGTGTTAAATTCAGCCTCCGGAAAAGCCAGATCACCTCCTCTGAGTTCTAATCGGTAAGGAGCAGAAGTTATCCATTGACAGGTATAGAGAGATCTCAATTCGTTTAAATCGTTCTGGAGCGTTCGTATCCTAGCACGACCTTGAAGCCCTATTTTGTCACAAAGGTCTTCCGGGGTAATTCCTAATGGACAGGATGCAAGGACATGTTCAATTTTACGTAGCCTGTTAGTTCTCTTGTATCCGAGGGAGTTCACGAGCTCCCAATTTATAGTTTCTTCTTTCATAGATTTTGTCTGGAAGAGAAAAATTGAAATACAAAGATAGTCAAAAAAAACATTCTGCTCAACTTTAGCGAAAGTTATTCTTCGTTTTTTGTCTATTTACGATTTCATTGACATCAAAGAGGTGTGATGAATGTTTGCGAAGAAAATATCTTTAATGATAAATTATACCACTGTAGTACATATGATAAAGAAAGATGAGCAACCATATGTGATACGAAAAGAATATTCGCTATAATGGAATATCTTTGCAGCATTAAAATCAAAATGATATAGTAAACAACAGATGGTAGCGGACGAAAAAAATATTCGTCAAAAGCATCTAGATTTGCAGTATCAAAAAAATAGAAGAAGATGAAGACATCAGACAAAATCAAAAGCGGAGCCGGAATAGCAACTGGCACAGCAACTGTCCTTGG
>QWCT01003967.1_pt1 | contig 14754 bp, 10 predicted proteins | sample 1972681 | NCBI WGS metagenome assembly QWCT01 (sample SAMN09866701, study PRJNA288562) | Human oral metagenome isolate pre3_saliva, whole genome shotgun sequencing... | isolation source: mouth | host: Homo sapiens | place: USA: California | reverse complement strand
CTTAAGTGGGACGGAAATCAACCTGTTACTTTAGCTCCTACATGGACGAAAATAATTATGCAACAGGTCACTACATTGGTAAATGATGACGGAACTTTAGATAACTCTACAAGAAGAAGCGGTGAGTTGTACTATCATGTTTCATATGTAAGAAGAATCCGTATAAAAAAGACATTACTCGGAGATGCAGGTTATCTGGTACCGAGGGATGCGGACTATAAATATAACTATTTGGTAAGTGTCGATCAGTTCGGTGGAACAAGACCGCAGACTGCAAGCAGTGTTACATTCAGAATGATAGAGGATGAACCGCAGGCAAGAAGCCTTCTTACAGGATATGAGCTTAGAGTAAGACCGGAAAGATTCACTGCGACAGAACTTGCAAAGCTTTCACACAATAAGCTTATCGGCTCAGACAACGGAACCACATGGACTACCATTGCTACAAATATTACACCTGTTCAGGTCAGCAGTGCCGCAGACTACAGAGCAAACTCCGTATCTACCACATTGGCCACACCACCGGAGTAGTACAGGTATTTCAGACTTGTCTTTGATGATGATATAACCATCTCACAGTTTGAAGAGGATGCAGTAGGTCTTATAGTTCAGACACAGCTTACACCTGCTACACATACAGCTTTCATCAATGATTTGAATGCACGTGCCAATGATGTGTATTGGAAGCTTGTCAGAAATTTCGGTAGAGTAAGAAATGCAGCCGGTCAGGAACTGGGTTATGCATTGGCCGATGCATATTTAAGAAATCCGTATGCAAGCATGCATCTTCAAAATATCGGAATGAGTATAAACGGCACCTCCGCTACAAGTACCGTAAGTGTCGGAGGAGTCATAAAAATAACACCACGTATTTGGTATAACAGTATACTTTGGGACCCCAGAGCCGCTGTAAATCCTAAGATGGTAGTTGTAGTCGATTCGGACCTTGCTTTTGACAGTGTGCAACCGCAGATGGTTACCAATTTATTTACTGTTAATCCTACTCCTACGGTTATACCGAATTATAAAGGTAATGTCGGAAAGACAGCGTACGAGTTTGAACTTACAGGATTGACATTCCCAGGTTCTACAGTTCCGGGCTATGGAAACTTCACACAAAATAAAATCGATCATTTGAACTTTTCATTTAAGCCTACAGCGGGTATGGACGGAGGTCCACATGAGATAAAGGTAATACTGAGCTGGGATAATAACACTACAGCCGCATCAAGTGCGGCTCCGGGAATTATATATTCTTCAGATACTGCAGACTACCTTGACACATATGATGCCAATAACAACGGCAATACAACAGACAGACTTTCCACATTGACATATAACTACACCTTTGTACCGCCACAGGCAATGGTACTCGGAAAGAAAGTAAAACTTTCCACAGACAGTGTATACCAAACAAGTATAAAGGCCGATAAGGGAGATATCTTAGATTATCAGGTTAGAGTATGGAACAATACCAATGACCCGGTGGAAAATCTTCATGTAATGGATGTTTTCCCATATGCAAATGATAAATTTATAGTAAAAGACGGCAGCGGAAACTATCTTGACAGGGATTCAAAAATATATCTTAAGGCTATATCGGGAGTGACTGCCAATAACTCTAAGTTTGATATTTACTACTCTACGGATGCTCCAAGTGCTACGATAGAAGGAAATATCGGGGCGACATGGTTACCTGCCGCAAGTATTACAGACTGGTCATCAGTTACCATGTTTAAGGCCGATTTAAAGTCGGGACAGAGTATAACGGCAGGAGAAGAGGCGCTCTTTAATTATAAGGTGGAGATGCCTGATACCAAGGATAATCTTGCCACAGATACTGCAAATAATTCCGTAGCTTCATGGAGAGGTAATAATATTGACGGTGCAAATGAGTTTACCGACTCAAAGGTTGGTACTCATAAGTACAATATCGCAACTCATGCCTTCTATGATTTAAATAATAACGGAGTCTATGACAGCACTGATTTAAATATTGCAAACAGACCATATATACTTGTAAAGCTTGATGCAACGGGAAATGAGACAGTGGTTGAATCGGGAACAACAGATTCAAACGGAAATATTTCATTTACAAATAAGCTCAGTAATGCAGGTAATTATAAGCTCTATGTGGAGAACTTGACCAGTGACAGCTTTGCTTCACCAAATGTGGCAAGTACTGCCACTGTGGTTGGAAATGATTTTACTTCATTTACTACAAAGGCATCTGTAATCAAGGCAAATCAGACTCCGGTACCTAATACACCATGGTCAACTGTGGATATAAGCTTAACAATAGATAATCCAAGTGCTATCAAGAACCTTGGACTTAAGACGGATTTTTATAATCTTACGGTAAAACATATCAAGGATGAAGACGGAAGCAATCTTGTTGCCGATGTGGTTACAAGAGAGCCGAGAGACACCGCATATACAACAGCGGCAATTACTACAGATCCGAATTTTGAAGTGGATACTGCAAATCTTCCTGCAAATGCAAACGGAAGTTATACTGCAGATACAACAGTTACATACCATTATTTACGAAGAAATGCAGGAGATGTAACCGTACATCACTATGAAACAGGAAAGACCGATGAACTTTATGCGGTTTCGGCAACAGCAACACCTGCGGCTGAAGTACTCTCGGGTGCAACACAGATGGGTAAGCCTTATCAGACTTACAGAAGAGATGTGAGTACGGCGGGAAGCTATCCTATACCTCATTACCATCTTGTAGGAACACCTACAGGTCCTGCAAGCGGAACATTTGATGCAACAGCAAAGACCGTTACTTATTTCTATGAAAGAAATGATGCACCGGATGTTACAATAAAATATGTAGATATTGATACAGGTGCAAATCTTACAAGACCTGAGAGTCTTGGAAGTACTGTAATGATCAATACTCCTACTGTTCTGTCAGGAACAAATAAAGAGGGACTTGCATGGAGCAGCAATGTACTTCCTGTAGACAATTATGATTTTGTAAGCAGTACTACTCCTACAAACGGAGTATTCGGAGACGGAACAACCTCTGTAACATATTCCTACAGAAGAAAAAATGCGGGAAATATTACAGTTCATCACTATGAGAAAGGCACAACAACAGAGCTTTATGCTCCGGTAGCGGGAGGAGCTGTCGGACCGGAAGTTATAAGCGGCACAAATAAGCTTGGACTTACCTATCAGTCACAGGAGAGATCGGCGGACATTGCAAATTATCATTTGTATCAGTCACCGAATCCTACACAGGTAACATTTACCACAACACCTACAGAGCTGATTTATTACTATGAAAGAGACAGTGCTTCACCGATAATTATTCATTATTATGAAGACGGAACTACAAATGAGTTGTATTCACAAACCCCGGGAGGAACACCTGCGGCTGTGACAGTGGACGGAACCAATAAGCTTGGAACTACTTATACTACACAGAGCATGAATATTCCTCATTTCCATCTTGTAAGCTCACCGGCAAATCCGACAGTGACATTTGGAAATGCGCCTGTAGAAGTGGTTTATAAGTATAAGAGAGATGATGCGGGAGATGTTAAAGTACATCATCTTGAAGTTGGAACAAACAATATACTCTCACCGGCAGAGGATTTATCCGGAGCGGAGAGATCGGGACTCACTTATACAACAAGTCCGAAAAACATACCGTATTATACGGTAGTAAATGCAACACCTGCAGGATATACAGGAACCTATCCTGCTACAGGACTTACAGAGGTTACATATTATTACAGTAGAAATGATGCCGGAAATGTATTGGTACATCATTTTGAGGTTGGAACAAGCAATTCGCTGTTACCTGATGAGATATTGTCAGGTGCAGGTAAGGCAGGACTTGCCTATACAACAAATGCAGGTACTGTTGCCAACTTTACAGTAGTAAATGCAACACCTGCAAATAATACAGGTGTATATCCGACAAACGGAACTACAGTGGTTACATACTACTATAAGAGAGATGATGCCGGAAATGTAACAGTACATCATTTTGAAGTCGGAACAAGCAACCCTCTTGCGGCAGATGAGAATTTATCGGGAGTAAGTAAAGCCGGACTTTCCTACACAACAAGTCCTGCAAGTATAGCCAACTTTACGGTAGTAAATCCTACACCTGCAAATCATATCGGAACATTTACGGTAGGAACAAACTATATTGTTACTTATGAATACAGAAGAGATGACGCCGGAGATGTGACAGTAATGTATACCGACAGAGACGGTAATGAACTTGACACAAGAGACATACTGTCAGGAACAAATAAACTTGGTTTGCCATATACTACAGCACCTAAGACTATTGGAAGTCTTGTGCTTGTAAATTCATCGGCAAATGCAACAGGAGTATTTACGATTGCTCCACAAGTAGTAAATTATGTTTATAAGAGAGATGATGCAGGGGATGTGATAATATATCACAAGTCTGTACATGACGGAAGTGATTTGGTAGCACCTACAGTACTTAGCGGTATCGAAAAGCTTGGACTTGCTTATACAAGCAGTGCGGAAAATATCGCAAACTTCGATATAGATACGATGCCTGCAAATGCAACAGGAGTATTTACTCATGGAGCACAGACTGTGACTTACCTTTACAGAAGAAAAAATGCAGGAGATGTGACTGTAAGATATTTGGATGTTCACGGAAACAGCATAGAAAGTGATGATACAATTTCCGGAGCAAATAAGCTTGGACTTAATTATACAACATCACCTAAGGCAATACCTTATTATGATCTTGTGGTAAATCCTGCAAATGCAACAGGAGTATTCACAACATCACCGATAAATGTTGAGTATATCTATAAGCGCCAGGATGCAGGAAATGTTATTATTGAATATCTGGATGAGAACGGAAACGTTCCGCTTGTTGAGACTACTGTTTTAAACGGTAGTGAGCAAATCGGAGTTTCTTATACTTCAGAACTTAAGTCATTTGACTATTATGACTTGATTTCAATGCCTGCAAATGCGAACGGAGTATTTAATCCGGGAACACAAAGAGTAACATATATTTATCGCAGACAGGATGCGGGAGATGTAATTGCCCATTATATCAATCCGGCGGGAGTTGCCCTAGATGCAGATGAAGTTTTGGACGGCAGCAGAAAACTTGGCCTTGCCTACAGTACAAGTGCAAAAGCTATTGCCGGATATCATTTGGAGAGAGTTGAAGGCGCTGAAAGCGGATTGTTCTCAACTGCACAAATAGAGATAAACTATGTATATGTTAAAGATCCAAGTGTTATAATCTATCCGGACCCGCTACACCCGGCTACACCAAGCCAGATAAATCGTCCGGGTGACAGAAACAATGATATCATTATAAGACCTATAGCTACACCTTCAATAGCCACATCTTCAAACGGAAGAAGAGGCGGCTCGGGGGGAAGCTCATCTATAAGATCTACACAGACAGTCGTAGAGAAAAAAGAAGAAATAAAGGCTGATGCTATAAATGTTGAGCCTGTAAAACCTGAAATTATCATAGAGGATCCGAAAAAGTTTACTGCGGAGACTGTATCAGACAGACGCCCACTCCCGGTACCTAAGACCTCAGATAATACAGACCTTTTCAAATATATGATATTACTGATATCTTCATGCGGAGCAATGCTTTTGGTATTTAAGAAGAGATAGTGACTTGACAAGAAGAAAGCCTCGGGAATCGCAACTTCCCGAGGCTTTCGCTATGTGTACATATGGTACAAATATCTCTTTTTTACAATTAAAGTATAACTACTTAGTTTTGTATAGTCAAGAGATGATTTAATGTTTTGATATTTTTTATAAGCCATAAATGATAAAGTCCTAGTATACCACAAATAAAAATGTCCCACTTATGGTAAAATGCATTCTTTATTCATGGTAACAGAGGTAAGAAGCCGGCTACCACTATCTGTCCTGATGTCAGAAGCCAGGTTCTTGATCTATACAGAACTAAATACTACGAGGCTAACTTTGAACACTATACAGAGCTTCTTAAAAAGCATGAGGGTATAAGCATCTCTTCTTCCTCTGTAATGAGTATTTTGGAGTCAGAGTACATTCTATCTCCAAAGGCTACAAAAGCTAAGCGTAAACGCATTAAGCAGGTTCTAAGAACCAAGAAGCAGGCTGCAACATCAAAAAAGGAATTATCACAGATACAAGCTAACTTAGTAGCAGTTGAAGATGCTCACAGTCGTCGTCCAAGATGTGCTTATTTCGGTGAGTTGCTTCAAATGGATGCTACACCTTATGAATGGGTGCCCGGACAGATATGGCATCTACATTTGGCTATTGATGATGCTTCAGGTGTTGTTACGGGTGCATGGTTTGATACTCAAGAGACTCTTAACGGCTACTACCATGTGTTTGAACAGATTCTTACCAATTATGGTATTCCTTATAAGTTTCTTACTGATAAACGAACTGTTTTTACCTATAAGAAAAAAGGTGTCTTATCTGACGACAATGACACCTATACACAGTTCGCTTACGCCTGCAAGCAACTTGGTATACAGCTTGAATCAAGCAGCGTACCACAAGCTAAATCACGCCTGCCTATTGAGTTTAGACTCGCAGGCGTAACCGACATCAATAATGCCAATGAATTCCTTCACTCCTACATAAAGGAATTCAATGAGAAGTTCTCACTTCCACTTCATGGTATCAAATCTGTCTTTGAAACGCAACCGTCTAAAGAAAAAATAAATCTTACTTTAGCAGTTTTGACTGAGAGAACTGTTGATGCCGGACATGCGATTCAATTTAAGAAGAAATTTTATAAGATGATAGATCATAAGGGAGTGCAAATCCATTATCGAAAAGGTACCAAGGTTATGCTTATCAAGGCATTTGATAGGTCTATGTTTGCGTGCGTAAATGACAAGGATATTTATGCACTGGAAGAAATACCGGCTCATGAACACAAATCTAAGGACTTGGACGCTGACTACAAACAACCTAAACCTAGAAAGCCTTATATTCCTCCAATGAACCATCCTTGGAGATTAGAGGCCTTTAATAAATTTGCACATTCACAGCCACACAGAATTGAAGACGACTTAAAAAGCGCATAATAAAAGCCCCTTTGTGGGAGCTTATAAATTAATTATTTTGGGACATAATCATTTATGCTTGACAGTCTTATTTTCTGAGATATCAAAAATGTTTCCGGATAATCTTGGTATCTTTGACTTGTATCTACTTAGTTGATTTTTCTCACAAAAAATACGGCTTACTCAAAGCTACCGCCTCCGCAGTTCGCCGTTTCCGTTCTGTCTGCGTGCTTCGCACTTGACAATCACGGACGGCTATTGCATGGGTGGTTTGTAATGCTCTCACTTCCCTTACGGTCGTGACAGCATAACAACCGCCTCACAATTAACTGTATTAGGGAACATGTCTACTCCCACGCATTTTTCCATTCTGTAGCCTGCGGCTTCCATTATTTTAAGATCTCGTACAAAAGATGTAGGCTTGCAAGAGATGTACACGATCTTCTTTGCGCCGAATTCCAGTATCTTTGGCAATGCCTTTGGATGGATGCCGTCTCTTGGTGGATCGAGTATTATAATATCAGGATTAAATCCCAAGGTATCTACCACCTTTAATACATCCCCGGCTATAAACTCACAGTTATCAAGGCCGTTTTTCTTCGCATTTTCTATAGCGGCTTCAACAGCCTCTTCAACTATCTCCACGCCATAAACTTTTTCAGACTCGGACGCAAGAAGCTGTGCAATAGTACCTGTGCCGGAATACAGATCGAATACAGATTTCCCGGCCGTATCTCCAAGATACTTTCCGGCAACATTGTATAAAACCTCTGCTCCCTTAGAATTGGTCTGGAAGAATGAAAACGGTGTTATCTTAAAATCCAACCCATTCAATCTTTCTGTAATATAGTCCTTCCCATGTAATAGAGTTGTTCCCTGATTTAGTACCGCATCTGCATATGAATCATTCTTTGTATGCAAAATTCCACCTATGCTTCCGTTTAGAATTCCCTTGTCGGTCTCTGATTTTATATAATCTGCCCATTCTTTTATAAGTACTTCTTCCGCAGTTCCAAGTACAGAAGGCTCAGGTAATGAATTTGGATCCTCCACAAAACCGAAACTGCTTGTAGTTACCAAAGAGACTAAAATCTCTCCTGTATACTCGCTTCTTCTGATAAGCAAATGTCTTAAAAAACCTATATGTCTGTTTTTATGAAAGTATGATACTTTTCTCTCCTTAAAAAAGTTTAAAGTAAGCTCAAGTATCTTGGTAAAATCACTGTCCACTATCTTACATTCAAACACATTAACTATATCATAGTGACTGCCCTTCTTGTGCATACCAAGTGCCAAATCACCGTCTTTTTGTTCATCACCAAATGAAAACTCCATCTTATTTCTGTATGCCAGATACTTTGGTGAAGGTATAACTCCTTCCCAATCAAAATCCTTATCTGTTGCACCTTCCATAAGAGCTTTTAATTGTTCATTTTTTAATTTAAGCTGATTCTCATAGCTTAGAGTCTGATAAGTACATCCTCCACATACCTCATAATGTATACAAGGATTTTCATTGTCCTCTAATTGCGATTTTTCAATTATGTTTAAAGCTCTTCCTTCAAGCTTACCTTTTCTCTTTTTTGTAATCGCAAACTCTATTGTTTGACCTAAAATACCTTTCTTTATAAGTACCTTTTCTCCTTCAAGGTCAATATATGAGCTGTCGGGGAAATGGCTTTCTGTAATCTGTCCCTTTAAGATATCGCCTTTTTTCATTATCACCTCACAAAAGATAAGGCGACCTCAAGGGCCGCCATCATATCATGTTATTTCTTATTCTTCTATTTCATCGTCAAAGTCATAGTCAAAATCATCATCAAAGTCTTCTTCGAAATCTTCAAGATAATCAGGTGTGAAGAATTTATATACCGCAAATGCAATACCTGCTACAGCAGCGATAGCACCTATAATAGCCAAAACCCAAATAATGGTATTTTTCTTCTTCTCATCTTCTTCTCTCTTTGCCAAAAGACTGTTAAGTCTTGATGCATTAACCAATTCTTCCATTCTAGAACTTAAATTATTAAATTTATCCATAACCATACCTCTCTTCTAAAGATATATTTTGTGTACAAAGTCAGGCAAAAATGCTTAACTATTCAATCAATTGATTTTATCATATTTTAGTCAGATTGGCAAATCCTGCATACATCTTTTTAATTCCAAATTTCTCAAAATTGACCTTTACTTCAAAATCTCTTTCGCCGTCAACTATTTCAAGAACTTTACCTACTCCAAACTTTATATGCTTTACAGTATCACCTACAGAATAATCAAGACTCTGAGCCTTTTCCACCTTAAACTGCTTTCCAAAGCTGAGTGTTTTCTCAAAATTATTATTATTTACCGGAGTTTTTGTTTCCCAAGGCAATGTCCCTCCAAAACTACCGCTTCTTTCCGTATACCTTTTTTCGGTATCAAGAACATGTTTATTTAAAAGTTCTCTTGGAATTTCACTGACAAACCTGGACATCAAAGAATACCTTGTCTCACCATTTACCATTCTTTGCTTTGCCGATGTCAGTATAAGATTTTTCTTTGCTCTTGTTATACCTACATAAGCAAGTCTTCTCTCTTCTTCCAAATCCTCTCTGGAATTTGAACTCATAGCGCTTGGAAACAGACCTTCCTCCATACCTGCAAGATATACAGTATCAAACTCAAGTCCCTTGGCACCATGTAAAGTCATAAGTGTTATTCTGTCGGCATTTTCATCCATCCTGTCAATATCGGCAACCAAAGATACATCCTCAAGGAAAAGTGAAAGTTCTCCGTCCTCATATTCTCCTGACTTATTTATAAGTTCCTCGATATTTTCTTTTCTGCTCTCACCTTCAATTTCACCCTCATCATAGAGGCTTTCAATATATCCGGTTTCCTCAAGAAGTTCTTCAATCAGATTTGCAATATTTGCCTTCCTTGCTACCTTTTCTCTAAACTCCTCAATCATTGTAATAAAACTTTTGATTTTATCGCTTGCCTTACCTACTCCTGCCATTTCGCTTATACTCATGGCATCATAAAGGCTTATATTATTTTCATTGGCATACTCGCTTACCTTTGCAATAGTGGTAGCTCCTATTCCTCTTTTCGGCACATTAATAATTCTAAGTAACGCAATATCGTCATTACCATTGGCAATAGTCTTTAAATAAGCAAGCACATCCTTTATTTCTTTTCTTTGATAGAAGTTTACACCTCCCACAAGTTGATATGGAATGCCAAGAGTTACACAACGTTCCTCCAAAAGTCTGGACTGAGCATTTGTTCTGTAGAGCACAGCAAAATCTCTGAAATTATCCCTTGCTCTGTCTCTAATATCCTTTATTATATTGTCAGCCTCTTCATTAGCAGTTTGAAATTGGCGAAGCTCTATATTTTCTCCGCTGTCTCCCTCTGTCCAAAGGCTTTTATCTTTTCTTCCCCTGTTGTTTTTTATGACAGCATTTGCCGCATCAAGTATATTTCCTGTGGAACGATAGTTTTGTTCAAGCTTTATCACCTTTACATTCTCAAACTTGTCTTCAAAACTTAGGATATTTTCAATATTTGCACCTCTAAACTTATATATACTCTGGTCGTCATCACCTACCACACATATATTTCCGTATTTTTGCGCAAGCAAATAAATAAGTCTAAACTGAGCTGTATTGGTATCCTGATACTCATCCACCATTATATATCTGAATCTGTCCTGATAATAATCAAGCACTTCAGGACATTTTTCAAAAAGCTCCACGCTTCTGCAAATCAGATCGTCAAAATCCAGGGCATTATTCTTTTTTAGAGTACTTTGATATATCTCATAAAGTCTAGCCACTCCCTTTTCATATGAATCTATGGCAGACTTCATAAATTCTGCCGGTGACATAAGTTCATTCTTACAACTTGAAATAATATTAAGTACTGCTCTTTCTTTATATACTTTTGTGTTTATATCATTCTCTTTGAAAATCTTTTTCATAAGAGTCTTTTGATCATCACTGTCATATATAGTAAAACTGTTGTCAAAACCAATCTTATCAATAAATCTTCTAAGGAATCTTACACAGCTTGAGTGAAATGTCATTACCCAAACAAAATTTCCCTCTTCACCTATAAGTTTACCGATTCTTTCTTTCATTTCCTTGGCAGCTTTATTTGTAAAGGTGATTGCCATAATATTATAGGGATCTACATGTTTTTCCTCTATCAAATATGCAATCCTGTGCATCAGTACACCGGTTTTTCCGGAACCTGCTCCCGCCAAAAGTAAAAGGGGACCTTCTGTAGTAAAAACCGCCTGTTTTTGTTTATCATTTAATTTATCGTATATAGTAGACATAATACCTCTAAAAGTTTTCTTTATTTCATTTTAGACCAAAACATATGTTCTTGCAAGCCTTATAAAAACTCTTCTCTGATCCTTTTATTTATATAATTGAGCACTCTTTTTTTATCTGCACTCCACATAGGCTCAATAAGGAGCTTCTTATCTCCGTCTCCGGTCATTCTATGTATAATTGTACTATCCGGAAGTATTTTTAAACAATTTATAAGTACCTCGGTATATTCTTCAAGGCTCATTATCTTAAACAGGTGATTTTCGTATTCTTTTGCAAGTCTTGTACCTTTTAATATATGCAGTCCATGTATCTTAATACCGTCTATTTTCTTTTTAGCAAGGTACTTAGCTGTGGCATACATATCCTCTTTACTTTCACCCGGCAACCCAAGAATCATATGTACTATTACTTCAAAATTTCTTTTCTTCAGCTCATCATATGTCTTTTCAAATACATCAAGTGTATAACCTCTGTTAAACGCCTTTGCAGTGTTTTCATTTATAGTCTGAAGTCCCAGTTCTATCCAAACAGGCTTGATTTGATTTAAACGCTCAAGTCCGTCCAACATATCTTCACTAAAGCAATCAGGCCTTGTAGCAATTGAAAGTGCTACAATCTCATCTCTTTTTACAGCCTGTTCAAATAAGCCAAGTAATCGCTTTGTATCTCCATAAGTGTTTGAAAACGATTGAAAATAAGCAATATATTTTCTATCGCATTCCTTTATTGACCCCGGAATCTTCGCTGAAATCAAGTTTTTCGCTTTTTCTATTTGCTCTTTTATATCGTTGGCGCTTACTGCGAACTCTCCCTTATCATAATCCCACTTCCCTCCCTCACACAAACAGTCAGTAATCGGTAATAACAGTAATTTATAACAATACACTTGTACACTGTCGGGGCATAACTATAAACAAATGCCTGCCCAAGGCCCCAATATGTGCGCAAACGCCGTTTTTACTCGCCCTGAATATGCTACCGTCTAAAAATATTATTCTATAAGTTCAGTAGTCCAGTTTGTTTCCTGGATTTTATTATCTATAAGTCTGATTTCTTTTGCTGTCTCATCAGCCTCTTTTTGCCAAGCCTTAACATCTATCACAGGAACTATCTTTATCTCTGTATTTCTGGCTCTGTCTGTATTGCTGCTTCCCACATACACACTGTCTCTGTAAGCAGATGACTTTACTTGCAAAGCATCCTTTCTTGCAAGCAATTCCGTAATAGACTTTCCGTCAACTATTGTTTCACAGTTTGTCTTATTGATAGCAGCTATCAAATATTCCAATCTGTTAATGCAAGAATCAAGCTCCTTTTTTAAATCCTTAGGATCTTCTGCAGGCTTTTCTCCTTCCTGCACCAATATATTTCTGTTTAATCTACCCTTCAAATCTTCTATTTTAATATTGAGATCTGCTCTTTCCTGTAAAGCTACCGCTAATTTCATATAACTCCCTTCAAATCCTTATTCTTTCTTTTCTTTAATTTGAATTACTATTGACATCAGTATAAAGCATATACCGACAAAAATCCTCAGACTCATATGTTCTCCAAGGAATATTACTCCAAGTAAAATACTGCTCACCGGCTCTATAGTGCTAAGAAGTGCCGCCGTCTGAGCTCCGCACATAGGTGCTCCGATTTGAAATGTTGCAAGTGCCAATGTGGATATAACAGCCGCCATAAATACACTCATTCCTATAGCTGTTGCATCCATTTGGAATCTGAACTTACCCGATACAAGCATTACGATTGCAATCTCTATTGCAAGTAAAAATGAAAGCCATGCAGACATTTTAATTACAGGTATCTTACCCGCTTTTCCATGTGTAAGCACTATAATATATATGGCATATCCTACACCTGAAGCAAGTGCCATAACCATTCCCAAAATATTTATATTTCCGTCAGGTTGATAAAACACTCCAATACCTATTGCACAGAACAATAAACATAACAGCTTTATCTTACTTATTTTCTTTCTAAAAATCAATAACTCAAGTAAAATAACTGCTGCCGGATACGAAAAATGCAATGTCGAAGCCAAACCTGATGATATATAGCTGTATGATAAAAATAACAATATACACATAATAACTTCAGGAACAGACAAAATAAATATTGATATAAACTCATCCTTAGTTAACCAAATACTTTGTCCAAGCATCATATAAATGGCGGCAAATACCGCTCCGCTTATCAAAAATCTAAGCACCAGCAGACTATATGCGTCTCCGCCGTGAGCATATATGATCTTTGCGAAAAAAGGCTGCAGTCCGAAGAAAAATCCGGACAGTAATAAGTATATTTCACCTTTTATACGAATTTTCTTTTCCATAATTCCCCCTCAAATCCAATAATTAATTTTATTATACAATATTGCTTCCGAAAATTCATCTGTAATTATATATCCATTGATTTTCCATCCAGGAAAGCTTCACTCAGTATTTCATCCTCATCATACACCAGTTTAAGTGAGAAAAATTCCTCTCTCTCTTCTAAAAGCTTCAGAAAAATCTTATCACCTTCCCATAAATTTAGATTCAACACCTCTTTTTTATCTATCCATTTTAATACACCTTCATTACATTCTATGGGATCACCTACTACATTTCTTCCTACAAAAAGGTGCATATACTCTACAACTTCCTCTCCTGCTTTACCATATACAAAGGTTACAATACCTCGAAAATCAAAATCGCAAAGTTCATATCCCGTCTCTTCTCTTACTTCCCTGATAAGGCAATCCTCAGGACTTTCCATTTCCTCAAAGTGTCCGCCAACCCCGATCCACTTATCCTTGTTTATATCGTTTTTCTTACTTACTCTATGGAGCATCAAATATTTATTATCTCGCTCAATATAGCATAGAGTGCAAAGCTTAACTTTTCTCATTATTTGTCCTTTCTGTTTCCATTCTTGTCAAATCTTCTTCTAAGTGCTAATTCCGTAGGAATAACCGGCAAAAGCATTACGGCCATCTGAACAAAGCATATTATCAGGCCTGCAAATCCTACAGTGTCTTTGTCCTTTCCGATAACAAAAAACAATGGAATTATACTTATTAACCCCAATACAATGCCAAATCTAAACCAGAGCTTACCAAAAAATCTATGTGCATACTCCCAGGTTTCTTCATTTTTCATAGACATTACAGTGCGGTATCCGAATGCAAACTTACTTCTTGCTATTTTGGGAGGCTTTTTTTCAAAAACACGTCCGTAAATTATCATAACCAAAGGAGTAAGTAAGTTCATTACAAGCATAAAAATCCAAAAATTCATAAGTCAACTTCCTTTTATATATTATAGTTTAATGCACGCAAAACAAAGAAAATAGTCTAAAAATTTTCACTATCCTTC
>QWCT01002038.1_pt2 | contig 14770 bp, 11 predicted proteins | sample 1972681 | NCBI WGS metagenome assembly QWCT01 (sample SAMN09866701, study PRJNA288562) | Human oral metagenome isolate pre3_saliva, whole genome shotgun sequencing... | isolation source: mouth | host: Homo sapiens | place: USA: California | reverse complement strand
TGCTTGCCATTGTAGGGGCCCTGGTAGTTCTTACCACCCTCTAGCAGGGTCTTGTGGTAGCCCAGGCCACCGGAAAGCGAGGGAGCGAAGGAACGCTCAATGCCGTACTTGATCAGCTTGGTGGTGATCTCCTGGCCATTTTGCATCTTCAGGCCCTTCTTAATGGTGAAGGTCCAGGTCAGGCCATCTTCAGAGACCTTACCGGTGTCGTTGGCTAGGTCACCAACCAGTTCAACCGGCTTACCCTCAACCAGGCGCAGGCCCACTAGGCGGCGGTGTACCAGCGGCAGGGAGGTGATGGGCAGGGACTGGCTCTTGGCCGGGTCCCAGTTAATGTCGGTGGAGGAGCTGAGTACCGTCAGGGTGCCGCCCTTCTTAGCGGTGGCCGACGCCGCCGCCCCCACCTTGTCCGAAGAGTTGGCGCCACATGCGGCTAGCACCAAACCCATAGCGCCCATACCGGATGCGCTTAGCAGACCACGACGAGAAATATTGGTTTTAACCCAAGCCGGAGCCGATAGGTTCTGGGACATTTCGAGTCCTTTCTTATGGTGCTTAAACCTGTAGTTGTTTCTACTAGGTTCTACTCGCTCAGGCGAGAAATCTGTGTGTTGTGGAAAGTAGACGGTAGCTGTTAGCTGCACGTCGGTTGTGAAAGTAAGTTCCAGGTTTAGATGCGCGGATCAACTAAAGTAGCGACGGCGTCGGCAATTAAGTTCGCGACCACCACGAATGCCGCTGCTACTAGGGTAACTCCCATGATGACCGGGATATCTGTGGTGCCCACAGCATCCATTAGTAAGGCTCCCAGTCCCTGCATGGAAAATACTCGTTCAGTAATCACCGCACCACCCAACATAGACCCAAAATCTAGGGCAAAGAAGGTAATGATGGGCAGAGCAATGTTGCGCATGACGTGGCGGCCAATCACTACCCGCTCAGGTAGTCCCTGGGCGCGTAGGGTACGCACATAGTCTTCCTGGAGGTTATCGAGCATGTCCGAGCGCACCAGGCGCGCATACATGGCGGCGGAAATAATCGCCAGCACGGTCCAAGGCAGCACCAGGTGCCACAGCCAACCCACGAAGTCTTCAGTTAGCGGCACATACCCGGCCACCGGCACCATATCTAGGGTGAAACCAAAGATTAAGATGCCCAGCAAACCAATCAGGTAGGTGGGGGCGCTAACCCCAAAAACTGTTCCGGCCATAATGAAACGGTCAGTGCGTGAGCCTCGACGTAGGGCGGAAATAATTCCGGCACCTACCCCAACTACCAACCAAAGCACGGCGGCACCTACAGCAATAGACACTGTCACCGGCAGGCGGCTGGTGATCAGCTCACTCACCTGAGCATTGAGGCGGAAGGAGTAACCCAAGCAGGGCGCGTTGCAAACAATCATGTCTGCCCCGCTACCGAAAGTGCGGCCAGTGAAAATCCCGGACAGGTACTGCCAAAACTGGACATACCAGGGCTCATCTAGGCCCATATAGGCCTGGGCGCGGGCTAGGTTCTCAGCAGTACAGGGCTTGCCACAAACCAGCAGAGCCGGGTTTGAGGGCCACAGCGAGAAGATCGCGAAAGTAATTAGGGTGACGATTACCAGCACCAAGATGGCTTGGAAGGTGCGGGAAATTAAGAACCGAGTCCGTCCCATCACTGCTCTCCCGTCTTGGGGTCCAGTGCGTCGCGTAGCGCGTCACCAAACATGTTGAAACCCAGCGTTACCAGGAACAGGGCGGCGCCCGGCCATAGCAGATACCAGGGGTCAGTGTTTACCCAGGCCACTGCCGAGCCGATAGTGCGTCCCCATGACGGCGTCGGCGGACTAACCCCTACCCCCAGGAAGGACAGGGCGGCCTCCGCACCAATCTTGCCGGGGATAGAAATGGTGGTGAAAACAATCAGGGTGGAGACCAGGTTGGGCATGATCTCGCGGCTAAGGATGCGCCAGTTGCTGGCACCCATGGCCCGAGCCGCTTGCACGAAGGTGCGGTTGCGCAGGCTCAGGGCGTGTGAGCGCAGTACGCGGGCGGTGGAGGTCCACCCCAAGATGCCGATGATGGCGATCATTACGGGCACGCGCGGCACATTGGAGGGGATCAGGGCGGAAACCGCAATCATGAACACCAGGTGCGGAAAGCCCATGGTGACGTCGGTTAGGCGTGAGATGAGCCCATCCCACCAGCCGCCTAGGTAACCGGCGCTAACCCCCAAAATAATGGCGATAAGCACCGAAACAATGGTGGCTCCCAGGCCAATGGTGTAGGAAGTGCGAGTCCCTTCCACCACAATGGCTAGCAGGTCGCGCCCGGTTTGGGGCTCAACTCCTAGCGGGTGGGCCAGGCTGATACCGCCCATGAACCCTTTAGGCACGCCAGAATCATCCAGTAGCTGCAGGTGGTATTCGGTGGCGGAAATGCCTAGGGCTTTGGTGATCCATGTGGCCGTCAGGGTTACCAGCGTGGCGACGACGACGATCAGTCCGCCAAATAGGCCCCATTTGTCGCGTTTAAGTCCGCTCCAGACATAGCTGGCACCAAATTGACGTTGCGGTCGGACGGCTTCTTCTGTGTGCACTTGGCACCTCACTTAAAGGTTTTAGGGTTGGAAAATTGACTGTGGCCATCAACGGCAACAGCACATACACATCCCGCAAACCTGGGTCACTAGACCGTCTCCTTTAAGTGTTTAGTCATTAAAAGCTGACTAAGTTGTTGAACTGTGAATAACGTTAGCCTGTGCTAAAACATGCTGACAACCCATCTATCGCTTTTAGTGCCGCTATTCACAGATTAAACCCGGTGGTTTGCCGGTAAAAATGTGCCCCGCAGGGCTTGCCTGCGGGGCACAACTAGGTTTTAAAAACCGCTTTATTCTGGGCCAAACTCGCTGTCTAGCCGGGCGCTTTGCTCATCACAGAAATCTAGCGCCGGGTGGTCTCGATATTTGGGACTGTCCAGCATGGCGCGGATCTTGGCGATAGCGGCGCGGGCCTGCTCTACCTGACCTAGCGCCATGTGGCAGCGCACTACCATGGCCATGGCGCGCGGGGCCTGGTACAGATCCTCGTCGCTCATAAAGCTCTCATAGGAAGCCTGGGCGTGTTCTAGACACTGGCTAATTTCCTCGCAGTTCCAGCAGATCACCGCGAAGTCGTAATGCCACGAACCCATTTCGTATTCGGGCAGGTAACGCGGGCTGGCCGGCTGGGCTTGGGCTAGCTTGCGGGCGCGCTCCATCAGCTCAGCGGCCCGGTCAAAGTTAGCGCGGCGCTGGGGCAGGGTGGGGCTTTGCACCAGGTCTCCGGCGGCGCGGCGTAAGGTGCGTTCACAGTCAATGCACTCGTCAGGGGTTTTTAGCTCATAACCATCAACCAGGCGCATCAAAATCCCAAAGGCGCGCGTAAACTCGTTGTTTTCTTCGCAGCAGCTGGCCGCATACTCCAAAGCGCTCTCCCAGGCTTTGGTGTTGCCTTGGGCGGCTTCGAACTCGGCAGTTTTTTCGAAGTTATCGGCAGCCTCCCCCAGCTCACCCATGGCCATCTGCACCTGGGCTAGAGTGCGCACAAAGTGGTGGCGGATAGCTGGCAGATCACGCGAGTCCAGCAGGTTCAGACCTGATTCAATGATTTCAGCGCTTTCTAGATAGCGCCCGTCTTGGCCTAGGGCCTGGGCCAGGAACAGTAGTGAGGTCAGTGCCCGATCCATCTGCCCAAGCGTCAGGCACACGTTAACCATTTCGCGGCACTGGCGCACAGCTTCTTGGTATTCACCCATAGACACACTGGCCCTGGCAATCACCAAGCGGGCGTTTAGCACAATGCGTGGCGGGCAGGGGTCGTAGCGGCGCATTAGCTCATCGGCTAGGGCGCAGGCGTCATAGACCTTGCCGGTGGCGCGCTTATATTCAGCCAGGTCAATATCCAAAATGTCTTTGATCTGCATGGCTGACTGGCCCTGCCCCGCTTCCAGGTTTAGTGGGCGCTGGGCAATGGTGCGTCGTAGCTCTAGGCACTTTGCGGCTAGGTCTTTGTCTTCTAGCTGCAGGGATGTGCCAATCAGGCTGCCGGCAATGGAAAACAGGAAACTGTCAAAATCCTTTTGCCGCTCGCGCTCTTCACAGCCTCGCTCAACCATGTCGGCGGTGAGCTGGTAGAGGCTTTCAAGCTTCTGTTGGCGTTTGGTGCGCTTGTCAACATTTGAGTCTTCATCCCCGCTCATCTGCTCTAGGCTCAGCTCAGAGTCAATGTCGGAGATTTCAAAGGCCACCAGGTAAGACTCGTCAAAAGCTACCCGGCCGGCGCGCTTGTTTTTGAGCTTGGCTAGCAGGCCCCGGCTGGCTTCCTGGGAGTTCAGCCGCTCTAGTACTGCTTCACGCGCCCGCGCCCGCCAGGTAATGGCCCTTTGGGGGTCTAGCAGGGCACTGTGAATACCGGCTAAGGACACGTATTTAACCACTGGATCAATGTCCATGGCTTCAATGGCTTCAGCGTAACCAGGGGTGATTAGCTGGTCCATTAGGTATTCAAATTCCAGGTCGGTGCCGATATCAAAGAACTGGGCGATGTAGCGTTCCATGGCCTGGTTGACGTCGGTTACCGGCTTGGGTCGGCTCAGGTCTACCGCCGGGTAGGGAGCTAGTTCGTCATCTTTAAGGGGGCTGAGTTTTTGGTTGGGGCGTGCGGGGGCCTCAATAGTTTCCAGTCCGCCTTTTTCACCAAGGGCGACGCCGTCAGGCAGTTCTTCGCCGATCTCTAGCAGGTCTACGCCCAGGGAGGCGAAGCTGTCGTCGCCGTCGCCTAGGTTCTTGAAGGTTTCACGCTCTAGGCGAGTGCGGGTGGTGTCGGTGAAGAAGCTGTTCTGGTTGCGGGCGTCGAATTTTGCGGCTAGATCGTAGGCCCACTGGGTGAGGCCTTCGTAAAGCTGGGCCATGGTGGTTTGGGAGGTAATTTCCATTCCCGGGCACCACATGTTTTTGGTGTCGACGTCGATACTAACTAGCCCCTGCCCCTGCCCGGCCGCCACTGACTCGCGGGCTACCAAAGCTGCGCCAACTAGTAGCTCCCACAGGGCGTAGGCACTGTCTACCGCCTTGATTAGGGGCAGGGTTTCACGCAGGGCCCGCAGGCCCCTAGCGAGGTGCCCAGATAGGGCCAGGTATTGCAGGTGCAAACCTAGTTTGACGGCGTTACCCGGGTCGCGGCGCGATACCCGGTAGGAGCGTAGGTGCGCATCCCAGGCATCCTTGGGCCGGTTGGTGTACAGCATGGGTAGCAGGGCGCGCGCCTGGGTGGCTTGAGGCTGGTCGGCGCACCCGAGGGCGCCGCCTAGCATCGGGATGGTGGCGCTAAGGGCCAGGGGGCAGTCAGAAAACTCGTCGGTGGGGGTGGCGCGCCAGGAGGTTAGCTGCTCATGGGCCAGGTCTAGTTCACCTAGACTCTGGTACATCCACACCCCGATGCCATACACCGTGTGGGAGCTAAGCCCCTGCTCATGGTAGAAGTCGCTAAATTGCTTAAATAGAGACTCAATCTGAGAGCGTTTAATATCGGGGTTTTTACACACCATTTCAATGATCCACTTGTACTGCCAGCGCAGCGTGTCCAAGCGCTCCTCATCGAAATATTCGGGGTGGTTTTTGTACAGCGCCAAGCACCAGGAGAAAGGTGCCATGGCTTTCCAGCGTTCACTGCCTTGCACATAGGCCTCAACTAGTAGCTGGTGAGCTTCTAGCTGCAGGGCAGTGTCATCAATGCCCAGTGAGGCACTGGCAGCCTCAGCTGCCGCAGTGATGCGGGCCCGGCCGTAAGCCAGGGCGTAGACATAGTCGATTTGCTGACGAACGTCGTCGGCAGTAGTCATGGTGTTCCTTCCCAGCCTGCTAGTTGGTGTTAGCCCTGCAACGCCATATCTAGCAAAGCTCCCAGGGCTTGCGCCGCCCAGGCACGTTCTTTGGGTCCTAGCGGTTGGCGCCCGGCTAGCAGGCACTGCACATATAGGCCGCGCAGTACTTGGCTAGCGATTTTCTCGTTAGAGCCCACCGCCACTAGGCGCGCCACTAGAGAGTTGGCGCGGTTAAGCACTAGTCGCGGGGGGCGTGAATTAGCAAATGGGTCAGTTACGCCCAGTAGTTCTTGCCAGATACTGTCAGCGTTTTCGCGCGCAGTTTTAGCTACCTGGCGTTCAGCCAGATCCGGGTCTGGCAGGTACAGGGCCGGCATGGTGGCCGGCTCAAAGCGGCGCAGCACCACTTCGCAGTCTGCCGGGTTGATAGCCCGAGCAGCTACCAGCATCAGGTCTAAAGCTTCAGCTTCTTCTGCCGGGGAGGCATTCTGGAAGGCATCTAGCAGGTCACCGGGGTCTACCAGGGAGATGTTCACACTATTACCAGACACTGTCTGGTTGCGCATAAAGGCGCCCAGCACCTCATCCTCATAGGCGTAGCCAGCGTTTACCAGCACCAGTTCCTGGCTAGCGGCTACATCCGCCAGCGCCCGGTACTGATCCACACTGCGGGTGTAGCGCACCGGCTTATCCATTTCGGCTAGCTCCACCAGCGTGCGCGGGCCCAGCGTGGTCTGGTAGGGCACGTACTTAGACACTAGGTCCAGCATGTAGTCGTCAGTTAGGGCCACTGAGCGCAGGCCTACCGCGTGACTGGCCACGAACTCGTTAAACGTCCCCGGGGCGTGCTTAGCTAGGCGCTCTAGCCAGGTTCGAATACCGGTACCTACCGCATTGGCGGTGTCGTGCAGTAGGTCGTCGTCGGCTAGCTGCTCACGTGAGGCAGTTAGCCGCAGGTAATCGGCGTCGGCCACCACCCGCGCAAAGTAAGCCCACTTGGGGGCCAGCCCCTGAGCGGAGCGCGAAACCAGCATCCGCTTGACGTAGACGGTGTGGCGCGAGTCGTTGGTGCTCACCCCATCAGGGTTAATAGCCACCAGTCCGTGCAGCCCCGAGCCGGGAATCTCAATTTCGAGAATCTCGGAAGGGTTAAAGCCTAGGTTTTCACGGCACCAGCGCACCTGCTGCTCACGCGGCAGTTCCCAGGGGGCTTTGGCGTTACCGTGGTGGGTGGTGCGTCCCTGGGAGCGCACTTCAATCTCTACCGGCAGTAGTGAGCCAAACTCGTCGATCAGCGAGCGCACTGTGTCTGGCTCCATCCACACTTCGCCGGGCAGGGCGTGCAGGGTGATTACGGTGCCGCTTTGGCGCAGCACTCCCGGGTCGACGGCGTCGAGCACGTCTACGCTGTAGGTGCCGTCAGTGTGTCCCTGCCAGTGCACGGTGGGGGCGTTGGGGTCTTTGGCTGAGCGTGAGCGCACATCAATTTCGGGGCTGACCATAAAGCAGGACAGCAGCCCGATACCGAATTGACCCAAAAAGTCTGAGCGGGCCAGGCCCAGCTCGTCGCGTTTAGAGGAGGCGCCAATGGTGGACAGGAGCGTGCCCGCCTCCTGCTCGGTTAAGCCAATGCCGGTGTCGGCGCAGGTAAGGGTGTTGCCTTCAATGGTGAAAGAGATGCGGGCGGGAGCCTGCGGGTCTAGTTCGCGGCGTGCAGAGATAGCATCCACGCAGTTTTGTAGCAGTTCGCGCACATACACGCGCGGACCGGAGTAGAGGTTGCGCGAAAGCAGATCTACCATGCCGCGCAGGTCTACTTGGAATGTGGACATCAGTCAGCTTCCTGGTTGGGTTCCAACCCTAGGTCGAGGCGGGCTGTGCGCAGGGCGTCTAGGGTGGCGTCGAGCATGGTGTAGATGTAGCTGCTGAGCTGTTTGCCGTTGGCACCACGCCCCACGGGAATTACAAAGTCTGAGCGTATTTGTAGCCCGGTATCGTCAGCCTCACTGTAGAGGGTGGGAAACAGGGCGTTTTCGTTGTAGCAGCAGCACACGGAGTCTAGGCGTGAGCGGTTTTCTTCGCTAACGCTCATGTCGACGTCGTACAGGCCATGCACGCGCAGCAGTCCAGCACGGGTGATCTCCATAATCACGCCAAAGCCACCGAAACCACTAACCACATACTGGCGTTCGTCGTCGCCGTCTACGCCGTATTTGTAGCCTTGCTGCTCATACCATTCGGTGAGGCGTTCTATCGTTACCGGCGGGGTGTCTTGGTCTTCAGGATGTTGCCACCAAGCCATTATTCACTCTCCCCCATCAGGTCTGGATGCTCCATACTTAATTCGCGCAAAGCACCTTCTGTGGCGGCAATTGCCAGGTCCATGAATTCATCCAGCTGCGCGTCACTCATGCCTTCCATGATGATTCCGGCTACTGCCGCCCGCAGCACTGGGGTGTCGGTGTTGCGCCCGTAAATACCCAGCTGCGGCATGAAACGCTTGGCGTTTAGTTCGTTTACATAGGTTTGCAGCAGCGCGGCGTCGGTGCGGGTTAAGTTAGCTTTCCAAACCGCACGCACCCAGATGAAATTATCGTGTTGTAACCCGATCACTACGGTACACACGGCAAAGTTAACTGAAATAATTCCCGCACTGTCTACGGTGTATTCCAGGCCCGCATTTTCCAGCCAGGTCCTCACTCGCTCCTGGTTGACCTGCGGCTGTGCACTCATGGCCTACCCTCCAAAATCTATTGATGTCCATCTTTTCATACTGGGGGCGCTGGCGCGAATTTTTTCGTTATGGGAGGGTACAAATCCCCATAAACAGTCCCTAGAAAGCATCAGGGAGATACCCGCAGGTACCTCCCTGATTGCTAGCCGCTTGGGCTTTAGAAGGCCGGAATGTAGATCTCTACGCGGCGGTTGGCTTGACGTCCGGCTGGGTTGTCGGAGCCGTCAGCGTTGGTGTTGTCAGCTACCGGCTGGGTTTTGCCGTAACCGTGGGTTTCCAGGTTAGCGGTGACGCCGTCGGCCTTAAGCTGGGTGGCGACGGCGGAGGCGCGCTTTTCACTCAGGTCCTGGTTGAAGGCGTCGTCACCGATAGAGTCGGTGTGTCCGTTGATCTGTGCGGCGGGCACCTTAGCCTGGTTAAGCACAGTGGCCAGCTTAGCCAAAGTGGCTTTAGCTTCGGGGCGCAGATCGTATTTACCGAAGTCAAACAGCACGCCGTCTTGCAGGGTGATTACCGTGCCGCAGCTCTTGACGGGCTTGAGGCTTTCAACCTTGGGGAATTTACCTACCTTGGCTACCGGGGGTAGCTTTTCGGCCTTGACACTTTGCCCATTTACCAGGGCAGTGCCATCACCATTGTTGATGATGTTTAGCGTGGAAGAGGTGTAGGTTCCGCCGCCGTTACCGTTGTTGTTGTACTTAATGTTGTTTTTAGAGTCCTCGTAGGTGCCTGAACCACTGGAGGAGATGTTGATCTTAACGCCGGTTTCAGAGTTGTCGTAGGTACCTGAGCCGTCCGAGGAAACGTTGATGCTTAGGGTCTTGCTCTTATAGGTGCCCGAACCGTCGGAGGAAACGGTGATGTTTTCACCGGTTTCAGGATTGGTGTAGGTACCTGAGCCCTCACCGCCGTAAACGATGCTAACTGGGCCTTCGGTGATGACACCGGCGCCGGCACCGCTGTTAATTACGGAACCACTGTCGCTGCTGGTTACGCCCGCACCAGAGCCACTGAGGATGGTGCTGCCGGAAACCACGCCATTGCCGTCACACTTGGCGGGGCTGACGGTAATGCCAGGAACAGTGCTTAGTTCTTTGGTGCTTTCAATTATGGCTTTGTCCGAGTTTTGTGCGAACACGCCAATGGAGGGAATAGAGAAAACCGGTACGGCCGGGATTTCACCGGCCTTGAGGCCGGGCACAGTAGCCGTTGCGCTAGCGCTGGAGCCAGATTTGGCACTAGCCATGGCTACCGTGGTGGGTTTGGCGGAACTTTCCGCAGCAGGCTTGGTGTCTGAGCCGCAGGCCCCAAGTGCAAATAGCAAAGCTAATGGTGTGGCAACCAGGGCAAGGCGACGATGAGCGGTGTCTTGGTGTTTCATGTGTTAACCCTACGTGAGCTGTGCGTAAGAGTTAACCCAAAGCGTGCAAGTAGGCCAAAACCCCATGACTTTAACCGGTAAATGTCAGGATATATCCAGTTTTGGCTAAATTCGTGCCCCCGAGACGATTCGAACGTCCGACACCCGCTTTAGGAGAGCGGTGCTCTATCCCCTGAGCTACGAGGGCATTACACGAGCTAGTTTAGCAGCTGTACACATAGTGGCGTCACCCGCCTTGCGGCGGGTGACGCCGAGTTAAGGTGATGACGACCGCTACCGGCTATATATGCTATGCACGCGGCCAGGGAGTGTTCCCTCGCCGAGCCGGTTCCTCACGTACACGCTGAGGTACTACCAGCACTGGGCAGCTTGCGTGGCTGAGGACGGCTTGAGAGGTGGAGCCGAGCAGGATTCCAGAGAAGCCGCCGCGACCGCGAGAGCCAACCACGATCAGGTCTACCGCAGTGGAGAACTCAGCCATGAGTTCTGCTGCGTTCCCGTCTAGCACGTGCCGGCGCACGCGCACATCCGGGTAATCCTTGGTAACTGCAGCGATCGTGCGATCTAAGCCTGCGCGTAGATCGTTAACAACTTCTTCATGGTCTACAGCGGCCGGTAGCCAGGCCAGTGCGCCTGAGCCAGCCGCGATGGGTACGGCAGCGATGGCGGTGAGCTCTGCATTCCACAGGTGTGCGGCTACCACTGCAGCAGTCAGCGCCTTGCGGGACGAGTCAGAACCGTCAACACCCACCACGATGCGTCTTACCGGCGTGAAGGCCGATCCCTCTTTGTGTTGAGGCACAACCGCCACCGGGCAGTGGGCGTGAGCAGGAAGTGCTGAGGAGACGGCACCTAGTAGGCGGTCAGCAAAGCCGCCGCCACCACGAGTACCTACTACCGCAAGGCTAGCCTCGCGCGATAGTTCCACTAGCACCCCAGTGGGATCGCCAGTCTCCAGCGCGCTGGTTACCGGCACATTGGCCTCACGCACAATGGCTTCGGCCTCTTCAATAACTTTTTGGGCACCAGCCCGAATTGCACTGTCGTCAATGCCGGCATATCCACCATCTAGCGAACCTGCCGTGAACGAAGGCAAAGAATACGCACAAACTAAGTGCACACGAGCACCGGAGTGCGCCGCGTGTTGTACTGCCCACCGCAGGGCTTCCAGCGACTCTAGCGAGCCGTCTACGCCCACGAGGACAACATTGTCTGTGGTCATGGTCGACACCTTCCTAACTACGGTTCACTTGAAGGCATGAGGACCGACATGCCTCCTAAGTGAGGTATACGACACTTTACCGCACTTATTTGCTATTTGCACCCATAGAGTTTGCGCATTTTCAAGTGTCTATGCAGATCAAGAGCATTTTTGTAGCAGACTTAGTGGCATGTAGCAAGCTTTGTACCACTTGCACTATTGGCAGTATTTGCGCGACTTTGCGCACCAATCAATAGTCAACTAAGTTAGTTGCTCATAACATAGCCGGTCAGCGTTAATGTGTTGACAAACACATTTTTATAGGCACCTATCTTTGATCACGCCCCCTATGTCTTTAGTCCTATTGCCGACGTCGTCGCTCACCTTCCAGCGCCGTGACCAGCTCCACAGCGCTACTTACCGGCGCTATTAGCCCAGCGGTATCACCAGCCCCGCCTAACCACTAGAGCCACTAACTAACCGCAGCGGCGCCGTCGCCCCGATAAACCACAGCAGCGCCGTCGAGCCTTTAGGCGACCCTATAGGCAACCCCACAACCGGCGCAAACAAACAAGCCCCACGGGCAACGCAGACAAACAAAAAGAGGGCCCGCATATGCGGACCCTCCCTACCTTAGCTAAATTCAGGAAATGCGCAGGTAAGTGGCGCCGGAGTAGACAGCAGCATACTGCACACCGAGCGATTCGTTGGCGGCATCAACCATCATGCCGTTACCCATGTAGATACCTACGTGACCGGGCCACCACACGACGTCACCGGGGCGAGCCTCGGAGGCGCTGACAACGGTACCAGCAGCGCGGATACCTTCACTCTGGTGGGGCAGGCTTACACCGAACTGGGCGTAAACGTAGGAAACCAGACCGGAGCAGTCGAAGCCGGAGGGGCTAGAGCCACCCCACACGTAGGGAACGCCTACGTACTGCATGGCCAGGGCGGCCACAGAGGAAGCGCTGGCGCTGGCGGCCGGAGCCGGGGTTTCAGCCTGGGTGGTAGTAGAGCTAGAGGACTCGCTCTCAGATTCATTCTGAGTGGCAGCGGGGGTCTCTTCAGCCTCAGCCTTGTCCTTGGTGGTGTCAGCTGCAGGGGTGGCAGTGGCAGCGGGGGCCGGCTCTGCCTTCTTCTCAACACTTACACCGGCCTGGGCCGAAGAGTCAGCGCTCCATTGAACGTCACCAGAGACATCGAGAGCGGCGTTAGTAGTTACGGCTTCGCGTGCATCAAGAGCCACGGTGGTAACAGAGGCGCTCTTAAGAGTACCCGCACTGTTTGCGGCCTGGGCGCTGGTGCCGGATGCGGCCGCACCGGAAGCAACCACAGTAAGAGCGAGACCCGAGGATGCAGCGACGGCTAGGGAGCGACGCACCATGGGGGAGGCACCGACCAGCGAGTTAAGCGGGCGGGCTGCCTTACGGTGGCGCGCAGTGGACGTCTTAGACATTGGTTTCTCCTGTTTGAGCCTTACGGGGTTACCTTAGCGGAAACTTCCGCCAAATGCGCATCGGCATCTAGATAACTCCGGTCCCGTTAGCCGGATCTGTTTCCACTTTGGCCATAACGGGACTTGGCTCTGACCTCCGCGATCGTAAACCGGTATGGTTTGCGACAGGTAAGACTGTAGCCTAACTTCAAGCCGGTTGTCACAGTAAGGTAACACTTCTTGATGTAGCGCGAGTCACAAGAGTAAACTTGGTTCCCGTTTTTTCCGCGCGATACCGCCATTTTGTTTCACACTGTCAGCTTAGAAATTGCTCTTGTGATTTGCCGCCAGTGATCATGATTTATTCAACTTTTGGAACAAAAAGGCGACGACGTAGCCCTACTTACGTCGTCGCCTGACGGTGGCTGAGCTGCGCACTAGCGGCCCAGCCTGCCCTATTATTTATCAGCCTCGGAAAATAAAGGCGTGACGCGCAATGGCGTCGGTTAGGAAGATACGGGCGCCCGCATCGGTGGTGACAATGACGCCGTGGGCATCAGTGCTGATATTTACTGACACTCCGGGGGCAATACCGGCCTTGTTGATCTCAGTAAAGACCTCTTCACGGGCCTGTACCGGCTCACCTAGGCGCTTGATTACGCCGCGCTGCACTCCCCGACGACGCGCCTCTTCTACGCTCATCTCGTCGGCTGCCGGGGCGGGGCGCTGATCGCCCGCTTCAGGAATGGGGTTACCGAAGGGGTCTACACCCGGATCGTCTAGTACAGCCAGCAGGCGCGCCTCGACGTCGTCGCTCATTACGTGCTCCCAGCGGCAAGCCTCCTGATGCACCAGATTGCGGTCCAGGCGGATCACATCTAGTAACAGTCGCTCAGCTAGGCGGTGCTTGCGTACCACCTCGGTAGCGCGGTGACGGCCGGTGTCAGTTAGCTCAAGGGAACGGTCGGGGGCCACATGGATTAGGCCGTCGCGCTCCATACGGGCCACAGTCTGGCTAACCGTGGGGCCAGAATGGTCTAGACGCTCCACAATGCGTGCGCGCAGCGGCGTGACGCCGTCCTCTTCAAGCTCGTAAACCGTCTTGAGGTACATTTCGGTGGTGTCGATTAAGTCGCTCATGGTGTAACGCGGGGACCCTTCGGGATGGTGCAGTTAAGGCAGCGTTATTGCTAAACCTCATCCAACTGAGGTCAGGCTATCACTCCCAGGTTTACTGAGGCACTCCTAACCAGCCTAGCAACGCTTTAACTGGTCATCTTGTGGCGAAATAAGGCCGTTTTCATTGTCGGCCTCACCCTGACGCAATCGCACGGTTTCCACAAAAGGCGCGTGACGCAAATACCTAAGGCGAATATTCCAGGCTTTAAAAGCCCACAGGCTAACCAGCAGGGCCGCCGTCATTGAACTAATCCCACCAGCTATCAGGGCGGCGCGCGGCCCAAAAGCGTCCGATAGCCACCCCACCACAGGTGAGCCGATCGGCGTCGCCCCTAGCAACACCATTACATATAGGCTCATTACCCGCCCCCGCACCGCCTCCGGGGTGGTTAGCTGCACGGTCTGGTTGGCGGCGGTAAGCAGGCTAAGCACAAAGAAACCTACCGGGATAGAAGCCGCCATAAAGGTGTAGTAATTAGGCATCAAAGCCAAAATGCAGGTGGCTACCCCCAGCCCCAGGGCCCCAATAATCACCAGCCGCACCCGCGCATCTCGGCGTCGGGCCGCCACTAGCGCCCCAGTAAGCGAGCCGACAGCAAAAGCACTAGAAACATTGCCGTATGCGTCAGCCTCCATATGGAAGGTGGAACGTACCATGGCAGCTAAGGTGACCGGGAAGTTAAGGGTCATGGCGCTAACGACGGCGATCACCACCATAATCACCAAGATGTCGCTGCGTGAACGCAGGTAAGCCACCCCTTCACGGAGCTGTCCAGGTTTGGGTTTAGAGCGCTCCACCTCGCGAAAGTGACGCCTGGGGGTCAAGATCAGCGCTGCCATCGGCATTAAGAAGGTCAGTGCGTTGATGGCAAACACCCAGCCTTCACCAACCCAGTTAATAACCAAACCAGCAAAAGCGGGGCCAATTAGGCGGGCCGCGTTAAAGCTGGTGGCGTTTAGCCCCACCGCATTAGATAGCGAGCCAACCGGC
>QWCT01001096.1_pt1 | contig 14812 bp, 10 predicted proteins | sample 1972681 | NCBI WGS metagenome assembly QWCT01 (sample SAMN09866701, study PRJNA288562) | Human oral metagenome isolate pre3_saliva, whole genome shotgun sequencing... | isolation source: mouth | host: Homo sapiens | place: USA: California | reverse complement strand
ATACGTTTCGCAATTTCAAACATTTTTATCTCTTCTACGTCTGGCGAGAACTAAAAGAAGAGTTCCCCAACCTACTTTCGTATACCCGCTTTGTGGAACAAAACATACTTGCGTGAAACAATGAATCTTCGGCCTAAAACCAGGTTGAAAGAATCGTTGTGGGCTATAACCTGAGTAAAAAGGAGGTGACCTTAAACCGAATTGGGGTTGATAAAAAAAGGACTTTCGCCCATGAAAGTCCTACACTTAAATTCTTCAACAAAGGCTGATCGGTTGAAAGCCCAGTGGTTGATTATAATTTACGATCAATCGTGTACGCCAAATAAGCAGCTAATGAACGCCTTACAGCTTCATCGGGGAAAGCATTAAGCGCTTCATCGGCTTCTTTCCGAAGCTCCTCCATGCGCTGATGAGCATAGTCGATTCCGCCTGAACTTTTCGTGAAATCAACCAAACTTTTAATCTCTTCGGGTGTGGCCGTGCGAGCTTTTACGTGGGCTACCCACGTTTGCACGTCGGTGCGGTCTGTATGGTTAAGCGCATAGATGGCCGGCAGGGTTAGTTTGCCCTCCATCATATCGTTACCAGTCGGTTTGCCGATGGTTTCGTCGTCGTAATAATCAAATATATCGTCGCGTATCTGGAAGCAAAGTCCTATGATCTCGCCGAACGTGGCTACCTGCTCTACCGTAGCCGGCGCGCAGTCAGCACTGATCGCTCCCAAGCGGGCACAAGCCGCAAAAAGGGCTGCCGTCTTGTGACGAATGACGTCGAAATACGCCTCTTCCGTGGCTACAGATTGGCGAATATTGGCCAGTTGCTTCACCTCGCCTTCAGCTAATGTGCCACCCAAGCGCGCTACGATTTCAACAATGCGTAGGTCGTTAGTGAGATAAGCTTGGTGTAGGGATTTGGAAAGGAGATAATCGCCTACGAGTACGGCTACCTTATTGCCAAAGAGGGCATTAACGCTGGCTTGTCCGCGTCGCTCGCCGCTATCGTCGACAACATCATCGTGGATCAAGCTGGCCGTATGCAGGAGTTCGAGTGTGACGGCCGAGCGCAAAGTTTTCTCGCTAATGGGCGCGAAAGCCCTGGCCGCGAGGAGTACTAAGATAGGCCGCATCATCTTGCCGTTGCGCCGGCGCACATAGTTGAGCGCCTGACCCAAATAATCATCTTCGTGGGTAAGGGATTCGGCAAAAAGACGGGCGTACTCGTTAAGTTCTGCCTCGATGGGGCAACGTATTTCAGCAAGTTTGTCCACTTTCATTCGCTGGTTTAGGTGACAAAATTACGAATAAAAAGCCAACAGACGGATTCTTTTCCGTAAATTTACCGATAATTTGACCACGAAACTGCCCTACGCAGCACTGAATCATGAAGAGACTTTTCTTATTGGACGCTTACGCGCTTATTTATCGGGCTTATTATGCCCTCATACGTAGTCCGCGTATCAACTCGAAAGGAGAAAATACGTCGGCCATCTATGGTTTTGTTAATACGCTTGAGGATATTCGGCGCAAAGAAGCGCCCGATATGCTCGCGATTGCGTTTGACCCGGCCGGTCCTACGTTTCGCCACGAGGCTTATCCTGATTATAAAGCGCAGCGCGAAGCGACACCGGAGGATATTAAGCGCGCCGTGCCCATCATTAAAGATATTATCCGCGCTTACAATATTCCTATCATCGAGGTGAAGGGCTTCGAGGCTGATGATGTGATCGGAACGGTGGCTAAACGGGCTGCGGCAGAGGGTATTGAGGTAAGAATGGTCACGCCCGACAAAGATTATGCGCAATTGGTAGAACCGAACGTGCTGATGCAGCGGCCCGGACACGGCAATGCGCCTTGGGAAATTTTGGGCGTGGAAGAGGTTTGCCAAAAATATGGGCTGACAGATCCGAAACAGGTCATCGACTACTTGGCTTTGATGGGTGATGCGGCCGATAACATACCGGGTTGTCCGGGCGTGGGCCCCAAAACGGCCACTACTTTGATTCAGCGCTTCGGAAGTATTGAAAACTTGCTCGAACATACGGACGAGTTGAAAGGGGCGCAACGCCAAAAGGTGGAAGACAATGCGGAGAAAATCCGTTTCTCGAAATTTTTGACGACAATCAAGACGGACGTGCCGCTCGACGTAAATTGGGAAACGTGGAAATTGACAGAGCCGGACTTCGACCAACTGCAACCGATTTTTGAAGCGCTCGAATTTCGGACGTTTTTGAGCCGCTGGCAGAAAAGTCAAAATTTGCAAAAAAATCAAGCCGTCCAAGGCGATCTCTTTGCGATGCTTGCGGACGAAGATGCGGGCGACGCAAAAGAATCCAGTATTTCGACCTTAGAAAACACGGATCACGAATATCATCTGCTTGATAACGAGGATGAAATACGAGATTTTTGCGCGCAATTATTGACATTTGAAAAAGTTGCGTTAGATACGGAGACGACAGATAAGGAGGCGATCAAGGCAAAATTGGTTGGTATGAGTTTTTCTACGGCTCCGGGGCGCGCATGGTACATTCCGGTTTCACGTGAAACGGATGCGGTCAAAGCGCGCTTGGAACTCCTTCGCCCATTTTGGGAAAAGGCGGACGTTTTGATTGTTGGGCAAAATCTGAAATACGACCTCACGGTGCTGGCTTCTTATGGTGTGAAACCTAAGGGCCGACTTTTCGACACGATGTTGGCCCATTATGTTGTGCAACCGGAACTGGCGCACAACATGGACTACTTGGCGAGCGTCTATCTCAACTATCGGCCGATTCCGATCGAACAATTGATCGGACCGAAGGGACGCGGGCAACGCAACATGGGAGATTTGGACCCTAAAGATGTATATGAGTATGCCTGCGAAGACGCTGACGTCACGCTGCGACTGATGACGCCGCTCGAGAAGGCGATGCGCGAGAACGGGGTCGAACAAATCTTCTATGATATTGAGATGCCCTTGATGCCGGTCTTGGCGCGGATGGAGCGCAACGGGGTTTGCCTCGACACCAATGCGCTGCAAGAAATCAGCAGCGAGTTTACGGCGCGTATGGTCAAGCTGGAAGCGGAAATCTATCAGTTGGCGGGTCACCCGTTTATGATTACCTCGCCGAAACAAGTGGGCGAGGTGCTTTTCGGCGAACTTAAAATCGACGAGAAGGCGAAAAAGACGAAGAGCGGCCAATACTCGACGTCGGAAGAAGTGCTCGTGCGCCTCTCGCACAAGCATGAAATTGTCGGAAAGATACTGGCGCATCGCGGACTCAAGAAGCTGTTGAGCACGTATGTGGAAGCCTTGCCCAAACTCGTGAATCCGCAGACGGGACACTTGCACACGACGTTTAATCAAGCGGTTACGTCGACGGGGCGCTTGTCGTCGAGCAACCCGAACTTGCAAAATATTCCGGTGCGTGGGGAAGACGGACGCGAGATTCGGAAAGCGTTTATTCCGGAAGCGGGCGACGTATTTTTCAGTGCGGACTACTCGCAGATAGAGTTGAGAATAATGGCCCATCTCAGTAAAGACCCGCACTTAATCGAAGCTTTCAACAAGGGGGAAGACATTCACGCCGCTACGGCCGCACGCATTTTCAAGAAGGACTTGTCGGAGGTGAGCCGCGACGAGCGCCGGAAGGCGAAAACCGCAAACTTCGGCATCATTTACGGGATCTCGGCCTTCGGGCTCGCAGAGCGGATGGACGTAAGTCGGACGGAGGCGCGCGAACTCATAGATAATTATTTCTCTACCTACCCTAAAGTGAAGGAATATATGGATAGCAGCATCGAAAAAGCGCGCCGGCGCGGCTATATCGAAACTGCCTTTGGCCGGCGTCAATATCTGGCCGACATCAATTCGCACAATGCCGTCGTGCGTGGCTATGCGGAGCGCGTAGCTGTGAATGCGCCCATCCAAGGGACGGCGGCCGACATTATCAAGTTGGCTATGATTCGCATCGATCAAAGGTTGCGCGCAGCGGGGTTGAAAACAAAGATGATCCTGCAAGTGCACGACGAATTAAACTTCAGCATTCCACCCGCAGAATTGGAACGCGCGAAAGCCATCATCGTTTCTGAAATGGAAAGCGCTTATCAAATGAGCGTCCCCTTAGAAGCCGATTGCGGCACGGGCAAGAACTGGCTCGAGGCGCACTGATTTTACGCGCCCTACCCTACGCGCCGCACCGCGCGGATAAAAAAGGTCGCACGCCGGCGCTTAAGCTCCGGCGTGCGACACAGATTTTATGAACAAACTCTTTTACCTATGGAGTATCCAAGGGTGAAAACAGCCTAATTAATTTGCGGAATTCTTCACCGCCTCACCGAGTTGGCGGCCCAATTCACGCGCTTTTTCGAGCACTTCAGCCTTAGCGCCTTGTTTCCACTCAAGACCTGTGCCCACTTCTTCCATTTTCATGGTCTCATTGTAAGCGCGCAGGATCTTTACAGCTTGTCCTGCCCACGAGAAGCCGCCGAAAATGGCCAACTTATGCTGACTTACTTCGCGGTCGGTCAGCTTTTTTACGAACTCATCCACACAAGAGAAGAGTCCGGTGTTGTACGTAGGTCCGCCAATCGCCACGCCGCGATATCTAAACACATCGCGCAAGACGCTGGACGGCTGCGAAACGCTCAAGTTATGAACAATAATATTGCGGATACCGGCTTCAGCCACGCCCTCTGCGATAGCCTCCGCCACGAGTTGCGTATTGCCATACATTGACCCATAGCAGATCACTACGCCCTCGCTCGTTTCGCCCGCACTCAAGCGGTGATACGTCTCGATGATGCGCGGAATATTCTCCGTCCAAACCGGGCCGTGCGTCGAGCAGATCATGTTCATCTCCAATCCGCCCAACTTCTTCAACGCCGCCTGTACGGGTTTCGCGTATTTGCCAAGAATCGCCGCGTAATAGCGCTCCATTTCCGGAATATAGCGTTCGATGTCCATCGTCGTATCGAGCACGTGGCCGTTCAAAGCGCCGAAGCAGCCGAACGCATCGCCCGAGAAGAGCACCTTTTGCTCCACGCAATACGTCACCATCGTCTCCGGCCAATGCAGCATCGGGACGAGATGGAAGCGCAGCGTCGTGTTGCCAAGCGAAAGTTCTGAGCCCTCTTTAACCTCTACATCATCTTCTGTGGTCAATCCATAGAAGCCACCAACCATATCAAACGTCTTCTTGTTGCCCACAAGCTTCACTTCGGGGTAGTATTTGCGGATATAAGCTATACTACTGGAGTGATCAGGCTCCATATGGTTCACGACAAGGTAATCTATGGGTCGCTCGCCCAAGATTTCGCGAATTTTATCCAAGAAAATTGGGAAGAAATCTGCCTCAACCGTATCGATAAGCGCCACTTTTTCGTCAACAACAAGGTAAGAGTTGTAAGAGACGCCGTGGGGCAAGAGCCAGAGTCCTTCAAAGCGATGCTTCACGCGGTCGTTTACACCGACGTAATGGATATTGTTTGTTAGTTTCATAATTTTTACGATTGCTGATGCGCAAAGATAAGTCAAAAACAGACAACATGCACAGCTTCAGCGGGTCAAAATATCACCAAATGCAAAAAACGCGCAAACCGGCAAGCCGCGACGGCCTGCCGGTTTGCATTTTCAGCCGTCGCCCCCTTAGCCCCGCCGACGTTCAGCGCAGCATCGAGCGGCCAAGGCGCTTTTCATCAATTCTGCTCCGCTTTCAAGTCCCACATCGGCCGCCGCTGCGCTTCGTTTGCTCCCACCAAACGATCGTATGCTGCCGCCAAACCATAGTTTGCTCCCACCAAACGATGGTTTGCTGCCGGCAAACGACAAAAAGGCTTAATGGCGGTAAGCGAAAGCGGGGCGGCAGCACGCCCGATACGGTCTGTCGCGCGCCCAACTTTAGGCTACTTTTCCGCAACACCATCAAAGGCACAAAACGACGAGAACTTAACGCAAGGCAAACGAGCGAGAAGCATCCTAAAGGGCACGATAAGGCGAATGGTTTTTACACTTTACGCTGCTAAAACGCAATATTTTAAAGCCAAGGCGGGGTTAGGTCGAAAAATTGTCGGACCTTTGCAAAGACAGGCCAACGAAAGATCGCGCCGGCCGCTTCTTTATATCCTCAAAAATCAACAACGATGAAACGAATCAGACCATTTCGCCTCGCCGTGTGCCTCCTGATGGGCGCCGGCGCCATCTTGAGCAGTTGTACGAGCGATGAGCCCACTCCCCTACCCAAGCCAAACTTGCCGGGGCGGCAGGGCGTTGTCATCATCAACCAAGGCAATGCTTACACAAGCCTTCCGGGAAGTTTGGATTACGTAGATTTTCAGCACGACACCAAACAGCAGGGCGTCTTTGCGCAAGCCAACGACGGTAATAGCTTGGGCATGTCGCCGCAAAACGGCATTGCCTATGGATCTAACCTATATATTGCCGTCTACGGCGACAACCTTGTGCGCGTGATTGACCGCACGACGTTTCGCCAGAAAGCCACGATCAGCATCAGTCAGCCCGAAGCCGTCTACGCCGGCGCCGGAAGCGTTTACGTAGCCGACAATACGGGCTACGTAACGCGCTTTGATACGCTCTCATGGAGCAAGCAGGCTTCCGTAGCGGTAGGGCCGAATCCGGCAGCTTTGGCGGGGGCTAACGGCTTACTATATGTGAGCATTTCCGACGGATATAATTCGTCGGGAGGCTATGCCAACGGCTTCCGCGTGGTGCGTTTAGACCCGCGGACCTTGCAGAAGCGCGATGAAATCAAGGTGGGTATGAACCCCGGCGAACTCTGCGCCGACGCCAATGGGACGGTCTACGTCGTCTGTCGAGGCGACTATGGCGCAACGCCGTCGCGCATCTGGTGGATTAGGAGTGACGGCGCTGCACACGACTACTGCGACGGCACACATATAGCCACGCACGGCTACGACCTTGTCGTTGTCAACTCCGTGACCGACTGGACAACGTATCAGACAAAGATCAATTCGGCGCTGTACCACAACCGAATGATGATCTCCGCTCAGCCGGCGCGCAAAGATTATTTTTCGGCTTATCCGGGGAGCGTGACGCGGGTGCAAATCAATCCGGCTTCGGGCGAAATCTTTATGTGTGGCGATACAAGTGCGACGGGCTATGCGCAAAAGGGCTACGTCTTTCGCTATGATTGGACCGGCCGCGTGAAGGAGCAGATCAATACGGGCATTCATCCGTTCGGCCTCATTTTTATTTGAGCATCGGCCGACAAACGGCAGCCTTTTCCGCCTCTTTTATCAATGCGCATCAAGCCCATTCGGCAGGCGGGTGCACGAGATGGAGACGCTCGCCGCGCCGTACAAACAGCGCTCCCCCACCGCCGGCGCTGACGATTGGGATGTTCAGTCCTGATCCGCGCGAAGTCATAAGAAAGCGGAAATAGAGACGCGCAAATGGGCGCATCTCCCGAAAAAAGCGTAAATTTGCCCTACATCAGGCGGCGGCCGCGCTTCCTTCGCAAGGCAGCATGGGGCGTCGGCCACCATTATTATAAGCATATTCTCCCCCATCCCATCCGGCCGGACCGCCCGTGCGGCCGGATGCCGGCGCGGGGAAACTTCAAAGATAAGAGATAAGATTCATGAGTTTACAATGCGGCATCGTAGGCCTGCCCAATGTGGGCAAATCCACACTATTCAATTGCTTGAGCAACGCTAAGGCGCAGTCGGCAAATTTTCCCTTTTGCACGATCGAACCGAATGTAGGCGTCATCACCGTCCCCGACGAGCGTCTGAATCGCTTGGCCGAACTTGTTCACCCGGGGCGCATCGTGCCGACCACGGTTGAGATCGTCGACATCGCCGGTCTGGTGAAAGGCGCCTCAAAAGGTGAAGGATTGGGCAATCAATTCTTAGGCAATATTCGCGAGACGGATGCTATTATTCACGTCCTGCGCTGCTTTGACGACGATAACGTAGTTCACGTAGACGGAAGTGTGGACCCGATTCGCGATAAAACGATTATCGACACCGAACTCCAACTCAAAGACTTGGAAAGTATTGAAAGTCGGTTGCCAAAGGTGGAGAAAATTGCGCAAATGGGCAATAATAAGGACGCCAAGGTAGAGTATGAAGTGCTGAAGGCGTATAAAGAAGCGCTGGATCAAGGCAAGAGTGCGCGCACGGTGAGTTTCGAGACCAAGGAAGCGCAAAAAGCGGCCCACGATCTCTTCCTGCTGACGGCCAAACCCGTGCTTTATGTCTGCAATGTCGATGAGGCGAGTGCGGCAACGGGCAATGCTTACGTAGAACAGGTGCGCGAAGCGGTGAAAGACGAAGGGGCGGAGATCTTAGTCGTAGCTGCGCAGACGGAAGCCGACATCGCCGAACTGGAAACCTACGAGGAGCGCCGCGAATTTCTGAACGACGTGGGACTGGATGAGAGCGGCGTGAACCGTCTTATAAAGGCGGCTTACAAGATGTTGCAACTCGAAACGTTTATCACGGCCGGCGAAATGGAAGTGAAGGCCTGGACGTACCGCAAAGGCTGGAAAGCGCCGCAATGTGCGGGCGTGATCCACACCGACTTTGAGCGCGGCTTTATTCGTGCAGAGGTTATCAAGTATGACGACTATCTGAAATACGGCAGTGAAACGGCCGTGAAAGAAGCCGGCTTGCTCCACATCGAGGGCAAAGAATACGTCGTGCAAGATGGCGACATTATGCACTTCCGCTTCAACGTTTAAACACACAAACTATGGTTTGGGATCCTGATATATACGCTTTTCACATTTTCGGATACGGTGTGCGCTGGTACGGCCTTTGGTGGGTGATCGGACTAATGATCGCTTATCTCGTCGTACAAAGACTCTATAAGCGCCAAGGGCTTGGCGATGAGAAGTTCGATAGTCTTTTCATCTATGCCTTCGTAGGTATTATCCTCGGCGCACGATTGGGTCACTGCCTGCTCTATGATCCGGCTTATTTTCTCACACATCCGCTCGAAATCTTCTTACCTGCTGTGAAGATCGACGGACATTGGCAGTTTACGGGCTTTACGGGTTTGGCCAGTCACGGCGGCACGCTCGGCTTAATGATATCTTTGTGGCTCTACGTCAGAAAGACGAAGGTCAACTTGATGCGTGTGCTCGACAATATCGCAATTGCTACGCCGATAGCGGCGGCCTGCATACGTATGGGCAACTTCTGGAACTCTGAAATCGTAGGCAAGCCGACGACGTCGGCGCTTGGGGTGATTTTTGTGCAAAACCACGAAAATTTTGCCCGCTATCCGGGACAGCTGTTTGAGGCTGCGTTCTATTTTATATTGTTCCCCATCGGTCTTTTATTGTATCGCCAATACAAAGATAAGATCGCGACGGGCTGGTTCTTTGGCTGGGTGCTCACGTGCATCTTCTCTTTCCGCTTTTTCATTGAGTTTCTCAAAGAAGTGCAAGAGCCGTGGGAGCGCACGATGGTCTCTTACATCGGGATTAACCAAGGTCAGCTGCTGAGTTTGCCGTTTATCATTTTGGGCGTCTACTGTTGGACCGGCGGAAAGCGCTGCCGACGCCTCGGCGAAAAGCCCCAATCGACTCAAAAGGCTTAAGCAGCGGGCCGACATCAAACATTTGCAATCAAACTTCTTTATTAGAATATCACTATGCGAAACAAATTATCCTTTCCCTTAGTCTTAGCTGCGACGCTTACGCTCACGGCCTGTAGCAAACTGGGCAATCTTACGGCAGATCGCTTCACTGTGACGCCGCAACCGCTCGAAGCGGCCAACGGAAAAGTACCGGCAACGATTGCAACACGCTTTCCGGCAAAATATATGAAGAAGAAAGCTGTCATAACCATAACACCGGTATTGCGTTATGCGAACGGCGAAACCGCAGGTACGGCTGCGACGTTCAGAGGTGAGAATGTCTTGACCAATGATCAAATGGTGAGCTACGCAAATGGCGGCAATTATATGATGAAAACAAGTTTCGCTTATCGGCCGGAAATGGCTTCGAGCGAGCTATTCCTCACTTTCAACGCCCACCTTGGGAAAAAAGCGGTGCATATACCGGAAGTGAAAGTAGGATATGGCGTTTTGGCTACAGCTACCTTGCTGGAGCGTACCGCCGCTGAGACGCAGATGGCTCCGGGTGAGGACGCCTTCCAATATACTAAGGAGCAGAAGCAAGAAGCGCAAATCCGCTACCTCATTCAACAAGCAAAAATTCGCAATTCGGAGCTAAAAACGACGTCAATCCAAGACTTTATTCGCACGCTGAAAGACATTAAAGCCGATGGAAAAAGCTTAGAGTTGGGCAGCATCGAAGTTTCGGCTTACGCATCACCGGATGGCGGTATGAAACTCAATACTGACTTGGCCAAAAACCGCGAATCGTCGTCAGCAAACTACGTGAAACAAGAGCTGAAGCGGCTCAAAATAGCCGGCGAGGTTGAGGCAAAATATACGGCAGAAGACTGGGAGGGCTTCCAGCAACTTGTTTCGCAGAGCAATATCCAAGATAAGGACATTATTCTCCGCGTTTTGAGTCTTTATCCCGACCCTGAAGAGCGCGAAAGGCAAATTCGTAACCTCTCGGCAGGCTTCCGCGAGTTGGCAGATGAGATTTTGCCTGAACTACGCCGCGCTCGCCTGACGATAAATTACTTGCTGATCGGCCGCAGCGACGATGAAATACAAGCGCAATACGAAGCTGATCCATCAAAACTTTCAATCGAAGAGCTCCTTTACTATGCTACGCTGACGGAGTCGAAGACGGAGCAGGAAAACATCTACCGCACGGCGACACGCCTCTACCCTAACGACTACAGAGCCTACAATAATTTGGCGATTGCCGCTTATGAGCGCGCCGACTTCAATGCTGCCGAAGACTGGCTCCGACAAGCAGCGATGCGCAAAGGAAATGCGGCTGAAGTAAATGCCAACTACGCCCTCCTTTCCTTGGCTAAAGGCGACATAGAAGGCGCTGAAAACTATTTAGGAAGCGCCGTAGCCGCCAAGAATTACGGCGCCGTGGTCGGCAATCTTAATATTGCACGCGGCAATTATGCGCAGGCAGCAGCCGATTTGAAGGGCGTCAGATCCAACTCGGCCGCCTTGGCGCAAATCCTCAATAAGGATTACGTCGCAGCGCAAGAGACGCTCGACAAAGTAACCCGCCCGACGGCAACGACCGACTATCTCAAAGCCATTCTCGCGATGCGGATGCGCCAATCTTCGACGGCGCTCACGCATCTCCGGAAAGCGATCGACAAAGATCCCGCTTTGCGCAGCCGTGCTGCCAACGATTTAGAATTTTCCGCCTTGTTTAACGACCCACAGTTTAAGCAAGCTGTAAAATAAACAAATACAGCCTCTCGCCATCCGCGGTTTAGTTGATTCGGATGTGCAGAGAGGCTGCATTTTTCCCATTGTGCACTTATGCGGATCAGCTTTTCATTACTCTTCATCTTGGTTCTCTTCACCGCCTGCGGGCCGGGGAAGGGCCGCATCCGAATTGAGGGAAAATTAAAACACCTCGACAAGGCCGAATGCTATCTTTACGCCGAAGGGGGCGACTTTTCCAAGCCCGACACCATTACGATCAGCGGCGGAAAGTTTAAGTTGGAGAAAGAATTGCCTGAAGCCTGCCTGCTAACAATCCTCTACCCTAACGCTACGACCACGACATTCATCGGCGAACCCGGCGCCACAATCAAAATCGACGGAGATGCAGGGCGCTTAGACGAAGTTGACATCAGCGGAAGCGAACTCAACGAGCGCCTGACCAAGTTTCGGCAGCGGCAAGTCAAGAAAACGAAAAGCGACCAACTGATGGCCGCTACGCAATATATTAGAGATCACGCCACAAGTTTGGACGGACTCGCACTCTACTACAAATATTACGTAGACAACGACGCCACCGACGCCACCGTGGCCCTCGAATTGCTCAACTTATTGCGCAAAGGACTCCCACAAAGTAAGGCTTTGGTCACGCTGGATGCCGCCTTACGCCCACTCAAGTCCTACGCCGTGGGGCGTACATTCCCCGATTTTTCTGTGCAGACGCTCGCCGGAAAAACCCTCTCGCGCGCCTCCCTCACCGGAAAGCCCACCTTGCTTTTCTGGTGCGGTAGATGGAGCAGCGAAAGTACGACGGCACTCAACGAAGCGCAACGCTTGCAGACGACATACGCCAACCGGCTAAACGTCGTCGCCATCAGTCTCGATCCGGATCCTGAAAACGCGCGCAAATACGTTGAGTCGTTAGGCTACACAGGCGCTTTCGTCTGCGACGGCAAAGTCTTTCAAACGCCGCCGGCCCGACTGCTGGGCGTGCGCAGGGTGCCTTCGGGCTTCATCATCAATACAGACGGCCGCATCGTCGCACGCGACCTCCCCGTCAGTCAATGGGACGCTCGATTGCAGTCCGTCGTCCACTAAGACCCACGCATTTTTTCAGCCTGAAATCTTAAGAAAAACCGCATGTTTGCCAAAATCAACAGTGCCGCGCTCAACGGTCTAAAAGCCATCTCCGTAACGCTCGAAGTGAATGCCTTTTTGACGAAAGGCGGCGACGGAACGGAATCAACCTTCTTTATGGTCGGACTCCCCGACAACGCTGTGCGCGAAAGCAAGCAGCGCGTACTGAGCGCACTGGCCAATTCGGCTTTCCGACTGCCGCGGATGAACGTGACGGTCAACTTAGCGCCAGCCGACATACGCAAGGAGGGGAGCGGCTTCGACTTGCCGCTGGCTGTCGGACTCTTGAAGACGACCGACATTGTCAAGGCCGACCGCCTCGATGAGGTGGCTTTTGTCGGCGAACTCGGGCTCGACGGCACGATCCGCTCGGTGCGCGGCGCCCTGCCCATAGCCATCGAGGCGCGCCAGCAGGGTTTTAAGGCGCTCTTCGTACCTAAGGCCAACGAGCGTGAAGCCGGCGTGGTCAATCACTTGAAAGTTTACGGCGTGAAGACGCTTAAAGAAGTGGTCGACGCGCTCAACGGCAACCTGAGTTTAACGCCCGTAGCGGTCAATACGCGCGCCGATTTCTATGCCGCACAAACCACCTATCCGCTCGACTTTGCCGAAGTCAAGGGGCAAGTTGCAGCCAAGCGGGCCTTTGAAGTGGCCGCCGCAGGTGGACATAATCTGATGATCGTAGGCTCGCCCGGATGCGGCAAGAGCATGATGGCAAAACGCCTCCCCTCTATCCTACCCCAACTGACTTTGGCGGAGAGCTTGGAGACTACGCAGATTTACTCCATTGCAGGCGAACTGCCAACGGAGACGTCACTCATAGCGCGCCGGCCTTTTCGCAGTCCGCACCACACCATATCCGACGTCGCCCTGATTGGCGGCGGCATGACGCTGCGCCCCGGCGAGATTTCGCTGGCCCACAACGGCGTTCTTTTCTTAGACGAACTCCCCGAGTTTAGCCGATCGGCGCTTGAGACGCTCCGCCAACCGCTCGAGGATCGTGAGATTACGATACGCCGCACGCGCTATGCCGCCACGCTACCTTGCTCTTTTATGCTCGTAGCGGCCATGAATCCCTGCCCTTGTGGCTACTACAACGACCCGGCCCACCAATGCACGTGCCCGCCTGGCAAGATTCAGCATTATATGGACAAGATTTCGGGGCCGCTATTAGACCGTATCGACCTACAACTTGAGGTTACGCCCGTCGCGCTTGAAGAATTGCAGCGCGCACCTTCGGGCGAACGAAGCGAAAGTATCCGCGCCCGCGTCATCAAGGCGCGCGACGTGCAGACGGAGCGCTACAAAGACATTCCGGGACTCCACTGCAATGCGCAACTCTCTGCGGCGCAGATTCAGCAGTTTGCACAACCCGACGCGGCCGGTGCAAACGCGCTGGCGGGAGCTATGAAAAAACTCAACCTTTCGGCCCGCGCCTATGAGCGCATCTTGAAAATGGCACGCACAATCGCCGATTTGGCCGGCAGGGATCAGATCGGTTTTGACGACATTGCAGAAGCCGTCAGCTATCGCAACCTTGACCGCGCCGACTGGGGCGAAAGTTATTAAGTCGGTCGCCGTCGCCCACCCTTCACCCTTATTTTTCATCGCCCATCTTCGGCCTCGGCGGGCCGCATCGCGTGTTTTTGCATCCCGCCCCTTCGTTGCCAAAGGGCGAAGTTTCCCCCATAGCCCCGCAGCGTCCGTAAGCACATCCCGCCCCTTCGTTGCCCATTGTCAAAGTCGGAATAAGGTGCTTTATTCCTCCCGTTATCCCACACATTTTCGCCCGATTATCAGCACGCATTTCCCACCTCCGACGTTTTTTATCGTGAGGTGAAGCTCTTTTTCTCACGAGCGTAAACCTTTTTTCTCGTGAGCGCAAACCTTTATCATCGTAATCGCAAACGCCCCACGCTGAATGTAGGGCGTTTATTCCCCAATATTTCAGCGCTAAAAACCCCATTTGCATCCGTTTTTGAAAGACCAACCCTAAGGGGTTGCCAATGCGGGTGCGTGATAGGCAGGGTTAAAACGTTGCACATTTTAACCCTGCCCTACCAAAAGACTAACCCCGATGGGGTTATTTGAGGCGGAAGACGTAGGCATTCAATATGATTGATTAGTAGGTCAAATAAAAGGTGCATACACACATTGACAGGGCAGGCATAATTCGACCCCAATGCCACAGATAGCGAACACAACCCCTTAGGGTTGGTCTTTTGGCAGGCCGGGGTTAAGTTGCGTAGCGATTTAACCCCGGATAAAGCGATGGAAGCGAGTGCAACCCCATCAGGGGTTGGTCTTTCACCGTGGCAGGGTTGAGGAGCGGAGCGGCAACCCAGACACTAACGACGTGAGTCGTTGCTCGTGCGAA